>Ga0209577_10000020_pt1 | contig 128569 bp, 122 predicted proteins | sample GraSoiAngelo_109_FD_185874 | JGI IMG/M metagenome (GOLD analysis project Ga0209577, IMG submission 185874) | Grasslands soil microbial communities from the Angelo Coastal Reserve, California, USA - 14_0903_12_20cm (SPAdes) (version 2) | ecosystem: Environmental > Terrestrial > Soil >... | reverse complement strand
CGCGATGCAGCACATGGGGGACCGGCTGCGCCGGATCGTCGGCGAGGTGATCACCGAGGCGGACCGGATCGCCGGGTCGGCGGGGGATCTGTCCGCGGTGAGCGAGCAGCTCGCCGCCTCCTCGAGCGAGGTGTCGACGGCGATGGTGGAGATTTCCAGCGGCGCGGATCAGCAGCGCGCCGCCCTCGGCTTCATGGGTACGGGACTGGACGAGCTGGGCAAGGCGACGGGGGACATGGCGGACGCGGCGGAGCGGGCGGCGAAGCTGGGCGAGGAGATCCGCACCGTGGCCGAGCGACACCGCGGCGACGTGGCCGCCGCCGGCGGCGTGCTGCTGGATGTGCGCGAAGTGGTCCAGACCAGCTCCAAGCAGATCGCGCAGCTTACGGAGCTGTCCACGTCGATCGACGACTTCGTCGATCTCATCAAGCGCATTTCGTCGCAGACGAACCTGCTCGCTTTGAACGCCGCGATCGAGGCGGCGCGCGCCGGTGAGCACGGCCGCGGGTTCGCCGTCGTGGCCGAAGAAGTCCGCCAGCTGGCCGACGAATCGGCGCGCGCGGCCGAGGAGGTGACGCGTACCACGGGCCTGATCCGCGAGCAGATGGAGGACGTCACCGCCACGATGGCGGCCGGTCAGGCCAAAGTGCGGGGGATCGAGTCCGTCGCGGAAGGGGCGGCCCACGGTCTCGCCGAGATCGCCACGGCGGTGGAGCTGGTGGAGCAGGCGGCGGCGCGGGTCCGGATGGCGGCGCAGTCGAACCGCGCGACGACGTTGCGCCTGCAGGAACAGGCCCAACAGGTGTCGGGACGGGCGACGGCGCATGCGAGCGGGGCGGAGCAGGCGACGGCCGCCGCGGAGCAGCAGGGCGCCTCGACCCAGGAGATGGCGGCCGCCGCAGGTAGTCTGCTGCAGGCGGCCGACAAGCTCCACGAATTGGTGCGGGGATTCCGCGTCTAGACGCGCTGCTTCACCGGCGCGACTTCTTCTTGGCGGGCTTCTTCTTCGGGGCCGGTTTGGGCTTGACGGCGCTCTTGGGAGGCTTGCGCTTGAGCGCGCCCTGTACGTCGGCGAGGACGCGGTCGCCTTCCTCCGGACCGATCAGGCCGCGGCGCACCGCGTAACGGACCAACTCCTCGGCGTCGTCGACGGTGAACTCGCCCAATCCCGCGGCGCCGCGGATCGCTTTGACCAGGGCGTCCGCCACGGGGCTGCGCAGTACACTCGCGATGCCGGGGAGGGCTTCGAGCAGCGAAGAAATCTGCGACCCGCCGAGCTCAGCTGGGGGGGGCATCGAACACGCTGCTCCGGCGCTGAAGGTCGCGCCAAGCTACATCGACCCCTCGGGAGCGTCAAGGATTTTCGTCGGAACTACGACTGTGATGCGCGGTTACGACGCTGGCGCAGCGCCTGGACCAGCCCGCCCGGCGCCCGGCGTGAGATCGTCAAATCGGAGTGCGACAACAGCTCTCCGAGCACGCTGCGGGTCTTGGCGTCGAGCGGCATGCCGAAGTGCAGGTCGAGCTGGTACTCGGCGTGATCGGCGCCCTGGCCGGTGAGCGTGAAGCCCTGAGGGTCGGGTCGAGCCGCATCCACCTCGATCTCGGCGACAGGCTCGTACTTGGGGCGGTCCATCTGGCGGAACCTCCGGGCTGGATGAGAGATACGCCCCCCGGCAAGGCTGTCAAGCAGGCTCGAAATCGTTCCGCTGGAAGGCCTTCCTGGGGTGACTAGATTCCCACCTTGGAGGCGCGAACGAGAGCCGTGGGACGACGCGGAGTAAAGGAATACCGGGCGCCGGAAGCGCTGGCGCTGATCGCGGCGGACCGCGAGCATGTGCCCCTGGTCTGCCCCTCGTGCGGGACGCGGTCGATCGTGCGCGCACCCCGGCGACGCGGGGGCAACAAGCTCGGGCCGCTCGCGCCGGAGCGCGTGACGCTCACCTGCCAGAGCTGCGGCCGGCACGCGTCGTACATCGAGCGGGGCCGGGAGCCCCCGCGGGACGAGACGATGGATCCGCACGCGGCGCGGGCGTAGGACGAGGAGGCGACCGGGACGTGGCGGGCGACGCGATACAGATGATGGGCACCATCACCGAGGTGCTTCCCAACACCACCTTCCGCGTGAAGCTCGAGAACGGACACGAGGTGCTGGCCTACGTCAGCGGGAAAATGCGTAAGAACTATATCCGGATACTGCAGGGGGATCGGGTCGCAGTCGACCTTTCTCCTTACGATCTTACTCGCGGCCGAATCACCTACCGGTACAAGTAAGAAGACGTCACGGAAAGACGTCGCGGAAAGTCGTCACGGAGAAACGTGAGAGGCCGGGATCGCTCCCGGCCTCTCGACGTCTCTTGCGTGACGTTTCTCCGTGACGTCGTTTACGCGACGCCTCTTCGCCTCTACGTCTCTAGAAGAACAGCATGAACCCGGCTGAGACGTCCGTCTGCGCCGGCGACGCACCGCCGACACCTTCCTGCTCGCGCGTGCCCTCGAACACCAGCTTCATGGACTTCGTCCATTGGTGGTAGATGCCCACCGTGTACGCGGTCCACTGGGTACGCACGGCACTGTTGTTCACCGCCGCTCCTTCACCCGAGCTGGCGTTCTTCAGCCGACTGAAGCCCCAGCTCCCGGACAGCGTGGTCTTCTTGTTGAACGTGTAGCCAAGCTGCACGTAACCACCGTCGCCGGGCCGACCCGTGGAGTCGTTCGCTGAGACTGGGACGCCGCCCCCAAGATCGTTGAATCCCAGGACAGTGCCGAGGCCCTTCGAGACATACCCAGTGACGACGACCGAAAGCTCCTGGAAATCCCCACGCAAACCGACGGTACCTCCGAACGTGCTGAGGCTCGTGCCACCCGTGTCAGGGGCGCTCGACGTGGTCTGCCACAGGCCGCCAGCCCACGCTGTGTACTTGTTCTTTCCTGACCTCTGGTTCCAAGTCAGCTCGCCTTCGACGCGGGGAATCTTCGTGTAGACGTAAGGGCTCGTCCCGACGACACTTGGTTGGAACAGGCCGATGCTCAACTGTGCGGGCGTGCCGGGCCTGGTCGAATACGTCACCTGCGCGTTGAAGTTCGGATACACGTAGCCGTAACCGATCCGGCCCAGCGTCGTCCCACCGTCTCCGCCGCCCCCCACGCCCACCGCACCGACGCCGAACAGGGTCTGGTCATTCAAGATGTTCTGGCGCCCGAACAATGCGAGCTCGCGGCCAGCGAGGATCTGCCCCCACTGACCACCCACCGTCAGATATACCTGGCGCATGTCGATCTGCGCGCCGAACTGATCGTGAACGGCGCCTTCCCCTGGGGTCGTGTTTCCATTTTGGATCTGTGGCGCGAACCCGAAGTGGACCGCGAGGTTCATCCCGGATTCCTTGCCGCGCGCCTCGAACGTGGCGAAAGACGGCAAGAGGCCGGTGCGAACGCTCGAATTGGTTGGACCACCTTGGGTCGCTTTCGAGAACACCCAGAACGCGTTCACGTTCCCCGCGAACGAGAACGACCAGCCATTCGACATCTGCATCGTCAGGCCTTGCGCACTGGCCGTCGCGGTGACGCCGAGCGCGAGACCCAACAACAGCAACGTGAGACGCTTCATACGAGAACCCCTCCTTAGGGAGTTGGCCTGCTAGGTAGCCTGCTCGTCTGGCTTCTCACTACGCCTGTGTATGACCGACCTGATAAGGAAAGTTGCGGAGCCCACCTCCTCTTCGAGTGCGACTCCCCGCTCCCGCAGACCTTATAATTGCTCGCGGGAGTGGCCGCCAGGGACGGCGTCCGAGGTGATCCCGGGGGACCCAAGGGCAAACCCACCTTCCGGCCGCCCCTGGCCCAGAATCCCGCAAAATATTGGGTACGACCCCCCCCTAAATGCAATAGCTGGCAGGTTTTCGGCCCCCTGCGCGCCTTGGGCGCGCAGCTACAACCGGCCGCAACTGGCCCTGTAGGAAGGGGATGGCACATCCAAGGGCCCCTGGCGGGGTCTCCCGGAGCGACTGCGTCTTTTTGTCGCGCAGGGAGACCCCGCCGGGGGCCCGGGACGCGTCCTACGGCTTCGGCAGCCCGAACACGAACAGCGAATTGCCGAGCGGATAGCTGATCTGGAAGTTCCCGCCGGCGGCCACAGCCACGAACTCCTCGCCGTCCACCTCGAACACCGCGGGCGCCGCGTTGGCGCCGGCACCGCAGTTGAACTGCCACAGCACCGCGCCGGTCTTGGCGTCGTACGCCTTGAACCAGCCGTTGCCCTCGCCCGTGAACACCAGGCCGCCCGCCGTGGCGGTCGCACCGCCCATCATCGGCAGCTCGGTCTTCACGCTCCACGCGATCTTGCCGGTGTTCAAATCGATCGCATTCACGTTGCCGTACTCACCCGAGTAGCCACCCTTCGCGTCCGGGATGCGGACGAAGGCGCTGCCGAGCCACAACCGGCCCTTCTCCCACGGCGCGTAGTGCACCTTGTAATGCATCGGCTGGTGCAGGCCCACCGTATAGGCGTAGCCCAGATCCGGATGCACCGCGATGGGCGACCACTCCTCGCCGCCGTTCGCGCCCGGGAGCATGAACACGCCATCGGCCGTCGGCTGGCTGTACATGTTCTGCTGGGGCACGAACGCCGCGGAGCGACGGATCAGCTTGCCGGTGGCGGCGTCCAGCACGTATACGAAGCCGGTCTTGCCCGCCTCCACCACGGCCTTCTTCCCGCCCACCATCGCGATCACCGGCGGACTGACCGCGTCGAGGTCCCACACGTCGTGCGGCACCTCCTGGTATCCCCATTTGAACTTGCCGTTGGTCGCGTCGATCGCGACGACCGATTCGGTCCAACGGTTGTCGCCGGGGCGGATCGAGCCGTCCAGGTCGGGCGACGGGTTGCCGATCGCGACGAACAGCGTCCTCGAGACCTCGTCGTAGGCGGGCGTCATCCACACCGAGCCGCCGCCGGTCTTCCAGGCGTCGGCGTACTTGGCTGAATCGGCCCGTTCCTTCGCGATGTCGCGCTTCAGGTCGTCGCCCTCGGGAGTCGTCTTGGAGAAGGGGCCCCACCAGCCGCCTTCCTCGGGTGAAGGCAACGTATACCACGTCCAGACCGGCGCGCCGCTCGCCGCGTTGAAGGCCTTCACGTAGCCGCGGATGCCGTACTCCGCGCCGGACGTGCCGATGATCACGTTGTCGCCGACGACCAGCGGCGCCATGGTCTCGGTGTAGCCGGCCTCGGGCCCGTCGCCCGCCTTGACCGCCCACTTCTCCTTGCCGGTGGCGGCGTCGAGCGCCACGAGCTCGTCATCGAGCGTGCCCACGAACACGGAGCCGCCGGAGACCGCCACGCCGCGGTTGTTGGGGCCGCAGCAGGCGGTCGCGACCGGCGCGTTCTTGTGCGTGTACTCCCACAGCATTTTCTGGGTGCGCAGGTCGAAGGCGCGCACGATGTTGTTCGGTGTCGCGGGCGACGTGATGTACATGGTCCCGTTCACGACGATCGGCGTCGTCTCGAAGCTGCCCAGCTGGGTCGAACCGTGGGTGTACACCGCCCGCGCGACCAGACGCCTCACGTTCGTGGTGTTGATCGTCTTGAGGGGGGAGAACCGGTTGTTCCAGTAGTTGTGCCCGTACATCAGCCAGTCGCCGCTCGCCGCGGCGTTCGCCAGCATCGCGTTCGTCACGACTGTCGTTGCCGAGGGAGGGATGCCCGGATTCGAGACTCCTCCCGACCCCTGCCCGCACAGCGGTGCCGCGACGAGCGCCGCGACCAGTGGCGTCGCGGACCATCGAGCCCGATACCTCATACCCACCTCCGTTGAAGGACGAAGCCTATTCCCCTGCACCGAGCGAAAACCCGACGTACATGTTGCGGCCGGGAGCGGGCTCATAATAGCGCCCCGCGGCCGCGTTGATAACCACCGACCCGACATAGGCCCGGTTGAACACGTTGTTGAAGCCCACGAATGGGTTAAGCCGCACGCTCCCCACCGTCCCACTCCATCCCAGGCGCACGTTGGTCGTCCACCAGGGGCTCGTCGAGGTGTTGGCCGCATCGCTCACCAGGTAGCCCGAGGAATGAGTCTCCTCGAGCTCCGCCCATATGCCGCCCGCCGCCGGGTGCCCCTTCAACACCACGTGCAGCCAATGCTGGGGGATACCGGGAATGGCCCGCCCGTCGAGCACAAGCGCTCCCAGCGTGTATCGCGTATAGCGAAAATCGGAGTAGGTCCACGCCGTGACGAGGTTCACCCCAGGCGTGAGCTCGACGTCGGCGCTGAGCTCGACGCCGCGGTGGCGGGATCGCCCGGCGTTCTGGTAGTACACGCGGCCGGTCGTGTCCGCCGGTACGGGGAACGAGATCAGCTCGTCGCGCACCTCGGCGTCGAACAGCGCCACGGAATAGTTCAGCCGTCCAGCCACGTCGCCGCGGACCCCAAGCTCGAAGTTCGTGGCCTTCTGGGGTTGCAGAGCGGGATTGAATCCGCCCGCGGTGTCGGGCCGGTTGGTGAGCTCGGTGGTGGTCGGCGTCTCGAACGACGTGCCGACGTTGCCATACACGGTGACGGCGTCCGACGGCGTCACGGCGGCCCCGACCGTGCCGGAAACGGCTCGCATCAAGCGGCGGCCCGAATCGTCGGGATTGCTCCGGGTGATGAGCCGATCGTTCACTCGAAAATCCACCCAGTCGTAGCGCAACCCACCGGTGACCGACACGTGCGGCGCGAGCCGCACCGCGCCCTGCACGAACGGCCCCACCTCGGTCACGTGCTCGAGCTGGTCGAGCTGAGCGGTGTCGTTCGGCTGGGACGTGGAACCTACATACTTGACGTTCAACCGGTCATCCCGCTGCCGTTGGACGTCGAGCCCGGCCGTGACCCGAGGGGCGAGGGAGCCCAGAGCGAATGGTCGACTCACGTTGACGCGGGCACCATAGTCGAAACGCCGCAGCTTGATGTAGGCGAAGGTCTGGGGGTTCGTGAGGTGCCGGGTGAAGCCGTAGAGGCTGAGCGTGACATCCCCTCCGCCCGCGAAAACCCGCTGCAGCGTCGCACCGCCCTGCCCCTGGGTGACATCCTTGCCGGCATTGCGAGTGAGATTGGCCCGGGCCGCGGAGTCCGGGTTCAGCGCCAGCTCGCCCGCGTTCAGGGCGCCGGGATTGTCGGCGCGCGGGTCCCACCCCACGTCGGCCGTGGCCGCGAGCGACCAGCCGGGGGCGAGCGGAAAGCGCCAGCGCGTGTTCAGGTTCCGGAGGTCGGCGTTCGAGTGCTGGCGTTGCCCCGTGTAATCCAGGCGCGAAGCGGTCACCATCCCGCTTCCCGCGCCGAGCCGAAATGCGGTGCTCGTCTGCCACTTGCTCCAGTTGCGGACGAGATCCCGATCGAAGCTGCCGAACAGCACGCGGGTGTCTTCCCGCACGCCCTGGGGTGGGGTCGGGTCCGTCCAGATGCTGATCACGCCGCCCGTCGCGTTGCCGAACAGCGCCGAGGACGAGCCGCGCAGCACCTCGATCCGGTCGCTCTCCCCGAGCTCGAGGTTCGTGAGCTGCCCCGTGCCGTCGGGGAGGGTTTGGGGGATGCCGTCCACCAGCACTTTGATCCCCCGCACGGCGAACTGCGCGCGCGCCCCGAAGCCGCGGATCGAGATACGCTGATCGAGCGAAAAGTTGTAGCGGTTCGCGGCGTACACGCCGGGGACCGACACGAGCGCCTCATCGAGGCCCCAGGTGGGCCGCGCCCGGCTGATGTCGGCCTTGTCGACGAGCTGGACCGCCTGCGGGATCCGATTGAGGGGCGGGTTGGCGCGGGTCACGGAGACCACGGCCGGGGGCAGCGTGTAGACCCTCAGACTCTCCGCCGGCTGCGGCGGACGCGCGGTCGTGTCGCGCTGCTGGGCCGCCCCCGCAACTGACCATGCGCTGCAGAGCGCGGCGAGCGCCGCAGCCCGGCCGAGACGAACCAGCGCGGTCATACCCTCACCTCGGGTGGCGGAGCATCCGGTTCCAGCGGATCCGCAGCGGGTCTGTCGCGACGCTCAGGTAGATGATGAGCGGCTTGCCCACGACATGCGCCCGCGGCAGGAATCCCCAGAAGCGGCTGTCGTAGGACTCGTCGCGGTTGTCGCCCATCACGAAGAAATGGCTCGCCGTCACCACCACCGGACCCCAGTCATGCGTCGTGGGGTGGTAGTGCGCCGAATCGCGACCGATGTAGTACCGCAGCTGCCAAGCGCGCATCTGCTGCAGCCGGAAGCCGGGATCGGCCTCGCTGCTGCCGGCGAGATGCAGCGCGTAGGGCTCGTCGAGCCGCGTGCCGTTGCGGTACATCGTGTCGTGCACCATCCGCAGGGTGTCCCCGCCGGCGCCGATCACCCGTTTCACGATGTTCAGGTTGGGCGTCGAGTCCTCGACCGAGCGGAATACGACGATGCCGCCACGCTCGGGCTCGGCGTAGCCCGGAACGCGCAGCAACCGGACGCCCGTGCCGGGAATCTCCAGCTCACCGCCGTAGATCGCCTTGTTGACGAACAGAAAGTCGCCGACGAGCAGCGTGTTCTCCATGCTCGCCGAGGGAATGCGGAACGCCTCGATCAGGTAGGAGCGCAGCACGATCCAGATGAGCACCGCCACCGCGACGGACGTGTCCCACCCCTTGGCCCACCGATGGAAGGCCCGCCACAGCTCGCGCAACTGGTTCATGGAGACCGCAAGCTAGAGGCAGCTCGAAGTTCGGGCAACCGCACGTTTCGCCGGTTTCCTGGTATAATTGAACTCCCATGAGCGATGCCAACGCACCGCGCCGCGCGCAGCCGCCCCTGCTCGACGCCCTCGGCAAGCTGTGCACCGAGGGCAAGCAGCTCGCGGATTATCTCTGGCAGGTCCCCAAGGACGAGGCGGCGCGGGAGCGGATCGTCGTCATCCTGGACCAGATCGCCGCCGAGGGGACGAAGCAGGGCCGGAAGGAAATGCCGCGTATCTGCGCGGAGCTCAAGACCGCCGCCAAGGCGAGCCCCAGCCCGCAGCAGGTGGACCTGCTGGTGAACGGCTTCGATCGACTCATGAGCCTGTGGCAGGCCGCGAAATCGGGCCTGTTGTGACCGCACTCCCCCCTCCGCCGACCGCGCGCAGCAGCTCCCTCGACCAGCTTTGCATCAACGCCGTCCGCACCCTCGCCATGGATGCGGTGCAACAGGCCGACTCCGGCCACCCCGGCACTCCCATGGCGCTGGCGCCGCTCGCGTATGTGTTGTGGCAACGACACCTGCGCTATCACCCCGCCCACCCGGACTGGTTCGGACGCGACCGCTTCGTGCTGTCGGCGGGGCATGCCTGCATGCTGCTCTACGCGGTGCTCTACCTCACCGGCTACGACCTGTCGCTCGAGGACATCAAGCAGTTCCGCCAGTGGGGCAGCCGGACCCCCGGGCACTCTGAGCGCGGGCTCACGCCGGGCGTCGAGGCCACCACCGGCCCGCTCGGTCAGGGCGTCGGGAACGCCGTGGGGATGGCGCTCGCGGAGGCCCACCTGGCGCAGCTGTTCAACCGCCCCGGCCACGCGGTCGTCGATCATTGCACCTACTTCCTCGCGTCCGACGGCGACTTGATGGAGGGCGTCTCGCACGAGGCCTGCTCGCTCGCCGGGCATTTGAAGCTGGGCCGCCTGATCGGGATCTACGACGACAATCGTATCACGATCGACGGCAAGACCGATCTGACTTTCTCGGAGGATGCCGCCAAGCGGTTCGAGAGCTACGGCTGGCACGTGGAGCGCGTGCCGGACGGCAACGATCTCGGCGCGCTCGACGCGGCGCTCGCCGCGGCTCGCCGCGTCACCGACCGGCCGTCGCTCGTGATCGTGCGCACCCACATCGCCTACGGCAGCCCCCACAAGCAGGACACGGCGGAGGCCCACGGCGCCCCGCTCGGCGCGGAGGAGGTCCGGCTCACCAAGCAGCACCTGGGCTGGCCCAGCCTGGAGCCGTTCCACGTCCCCGAGGAAGCGCTGGCGCAGTGGCGTCGCGCCGGCGAGCGAGGAAGGCGGCTCGAGGCCGAATGGCAGGGGAGGGTCGACGCCTACCGCAAAGCGCACCCCGACCTCGCCGCCGAGCTCGAGCGGCGCCTCGCGGGGCGGCTGCCGGGCGGTTGGGACGACGGACTGCCCGAGTTCACGCCCAAGGACGCGCAGGCCACGCGAGCCGCGTCAGGCAAGGTCCTGAACGCCCTCGCGGCGAAGCTCCCGGAGCTGGTGGGTGGGTCGGCCGATCTCGCCGGCTCGACCAACGTGGTGTTCAAGAACGGCGGCGACGTGGCGGCGGGGAGCTGGGGCGCGCGCAACGTCCACTTCGGCATCCGCGAGCACGCCATGGGCGCGCTCATGAACGGGCTGGCCCTGCACGGCGGCGTGCGACCGGTGGGATCGACTTTCTTGATCTTCTCCGATTACATGCGACCGCCGATCCGCCTCGCGGCGCTGTCCCGACTCCCGGTGATTTACGTCTTCAGCCACGATTCGATCGGGCTCGGCGAGGACGGTCCGACGCATCAGCCCATCGAGCAGCTCGCGTCGTTGCGCGCCGTCCCCGATCTGGTGGTGCTCAGGCCGGCGGATGCGACGGAAACGGTCGAGGCCTGGCGCGCGGCGATCCGCCACCAGAGCGGCCCCGTGGCGCTCGTGCTCACGCGCCAGAAAGTCGGAGTCATCGACCGCACGCGTTTCGCTCCCGCCAACGGGCTCAGACTGGGCGCCTACGTTCTGGCGGACGCGCCGGCCGGCAAACCTTCGCTGATTCTCATGAGCAGCGGGTCGGAGGTGGAGGTGGTGCTGGGTGCCTGGGAGCGTCTCACTGCCGATGGAGTCGCGGTGCGCGCGGTGAGCATGCCGTGCATGGAGCTGTTCGCCCGGCAGCCGCAGGAGTACCGCGACGCGGTGATCCCGCCGGGCGTAGGGGCACGCATCGCCGTCGAGGCCGCGAGCCCGCAGCCGTGGTACCGCTGGGTGGGCGACCGTGGCGTGGTGCTCGGTATCGAGCGGTTCGGGGCCTCAGCGCCGTATCAGCGGATATATCAGGAGCTGGGCTTGACGGTGGAGAACGTGGTCAACAAGGCGAACGAGCTGCTTGTAAACCCCGGGGCACCGCCCCGGGGTCAGCCGAGCCCACCCAGGTCTCCGCGCGGCTGACCCCGGGCCGACGGCCCGGGGTTCATTCCCAGCCGCTCCAGCACCCCCCGCGCCGCCGCTCTTCCCGACTTGACGCACGCCGACACGCCCGCCCCATCGAACCCCGCACCCGCGATCGCCAGCGGCGGCAGCCGCGATAGGCGCTCCCGCACCGCGGCCACGTGTTCGGAGTGCCCCGATTTATAGCGCGGCAACCCCCGCGGCCAGGTGAACGCGCGACTCCACAGGGAGCTCCCGCTGATCCCGAGGATGCTCCCGAGCTCGGCGTGAGCGGCCGCGGCGGGGTCGCCATCCACCGGGCCGACGAACGCGCGCAACAGGGTGTGGCCAGCCGGCGCGCGACCGGGATACTTGAGCCACGAGTACGAGCAGGCACGCACGACGCCGGCCCACTCCCACGCCGAGACAAACCCCGTCCCGGCGAGCGGCCTCGCGAGTTGATCACTCCGATAGGCGAGCGAGACCGTCGTCGTCGGGTAGTAGATCACGTCATCGAGTCGCCGCGCGGCGGGGATGCCTACCGCCGCCACGAGTCGCGCCGCCACCCACGCCGGCAGCGCGAGGATGACCGCCTCCACTTCAAGCGTCGAGCCACCGGTCAATGAGAGTCGCCAGCCGCGGGTCGCGGGCGCCAGACCGGCGACGCCCTGGGCCGGTCGGATCGCGGTGGCCAGCCGGGCCACGAGAGCTTCCACCAGCTCCGCCATGCCGGCGGCGAAGCTCCGAAACCCGCAGTGTAAGGGCGCGGCATGCTGCGCCCCTACATCCGACGAGACCTGTATGCCGAGCAGCGCGGCCGCCTGCCCCTCGGCCAGGGGCTCGAGCCGACGGCCGGTCCATAACGACGACCCGCTGGCGAGCTGATCGACCAGCCGCCCGCCGATCCCGGCCTCGCGCGCCAGCTCCTGGATATCCGGCTCGGCCGCGAGGAATCCATCGGGCCCCCCTTCGACCACGAAGCCGTCGCGCCGCTCGGTCACCACCACCCCGCCCGGCCGCCGCACGGCGTCCAGCACCACGACGTCTGCTCCCGCCCGCGACAGCTCCCATGCCGCCGAGAGGCCCGCCAGGCCCGCACCCGCCACCGCCACCGTGGCGCTCACAGCCATCCCCGGCCGGCGGCGGTGTCGTGGGCGATCTCCGCGATCGCGGCCACGAGCAGCGGGTCGTCGTTGAGGGACGCCGTGCGTTCGAGACGCACGCCCAGGCGCCCGGCGAGCCCCCGGTACACGACGTCCACGTCGTAGAGCACCTCGACGTGGTCGCACACGAACCCGATGGGAACGATCAGAAAGTCCTGATGGCCCTTGCCGGCGAGGTCCGTCATCAGGGCACCCGCTTCCGGCCCGAGCCACGGCTCCGCAGTGGCGCCGGCACTCTGGTAGGCGAAGTGCCACGCCGTGAGTCCGGTCCGCTGCGCCACCGCCGCGGCGCTGGCCCGCAACTCGGAGGGATAGGGATCACCGGCTGCCAGAATCCGCTCGGGCAGGCTGTGCGCGGTGAAGAGCGCCTGCACGGCGGCGGGAGACGGGAACCGCGCCAGCGCCTGCGTCACCCGGCCGGCGACGGCGGCGAGGAATTTCGTGTGTTCGCCCCAGCTCCGTACCAGCGCGACCTCGAGCCGCCCGGCGGTGGCGGCGAGCAGCTTCTTCTGGTAGGCGCCGACCGACATCGACGAGTAGTGCGGCGCCAGCACGATGCCCACCAGACGTCGCTGGCGCGCCGCGACCATCCGCTCGACGGCGTCGGCGATGTAGGGATGCCAGTGACGCATGCCGACGCGCACGGCGAAGCGGTCGCCCAACAGCCGCTGGACACCGGCCGCCTGCGCCTCCGTGAGCTCGCGAATCGGCGAGCGACCGCCGATCCGGGCGTAGCGCGCCTTGATCTCCGCCGCGAACTCCGGGCTCACCGGCCGGCCGCCGCGCACGTCGAGGAGATAGGGCTCGACGTCGTCCAGGCTGTCCGGTCCGCCGTACGCCATGAGGAGGACGGCGATGGACTCCGCCTCAGCCGCCATGCACCCACTCCACCACGGCCTGCAGCGCCTCGATCGGCGTTTCGGGGAGCACGCCGTGGCCCAGGTTGAAGATGTGTCCGGGCTTCGAGCCCGCGCGGGCGAGGATCTGCCGCGTCTGGCGCTCGAGCTCCGCGCGGGGGGCGAGCAGCGCCGCCGGATCGAGGTTCCCCTGAATGGAGGCCGGGGCGATCCGCTCCCACGCGACGTCGAGGGGGACGCGCCAGTCGACGCCGATCACGTCGCCCCCCGCTCGGGCGAAGTCCGCGAGCAAGCCGGCGGTATCGGTCCCGAAATGGATCACCGGCACACCCGACGCGGCCGCCAACTCGAGCGTCCGCTGGCTGTGGGGAAAGACATAGGTCGCGTAATCGGCCGGGGAGAGACATCCTACCCAGCTGTCGAACAGCTGCAGCGCGCGCGCCCCGGCGCGGGCCTGGGCCGCCAGGTAGGCACCGACCAGCTCCGCGAGCCGCTCCAGCAGCTGGTGCCACGCGCGCGGCTCCGAGTACATGAACCGCTTGGTGAGGGTGAAGCTGCGCGTCGCGCCGCCCTCGATCGCGTAGCTCGCCAGAGTGAACGGCGCGCCGGCGAAGCCGATGAGCGGGACATGGGGGGGCAGTGCCCGCGCCGCGAGCCGCGCCGCCTCCAGTACGTAGGCGAGGTCGGTGGCGGGGTCCACCGGCGGCAGCTCCAGCACCTGGCCCGCCTCACGGACGGGGCGGGTGATCTGCGGGCCCTCGCCCGCGGAAAACGTGAGGCCCAGCCCCAGCGGCTCGAACGGCAGCAGGATGTCGGCGAACAGAATCGCCGCGTCCACACCGAGGCGCTCGATCGGCTGCAAGGTGACCTGGGCCGCGAGCTCGGGCTTGTGGCACAGCTCGAGCAGTGAGTGCTTCTGCCGCAACGCGCGGTATTCCGGCAGGTAGCGGCCGGCCTGCCGCATGAACCACACCGGCGTCACATCGGTGGGCTCCGAGCGGCACGCCTTGAGGAAGCGGCTGTCGTCAGGAGCGAGGGGCAATCGGCTCGCGCGCGTCGATCAGACCGGGGGGAGCGATGAGGACCGTGTCGCCCTCGACCTTCACCCGATAGGTGGCGACCGGCAGCGACGGCGGCCCGCCCAGCACCTGCCCCGTCTCGAGTGAAAAGACGCCCTCGTGCCACGGGCACGTCACCGCGCAGCGTGCCGGGTCGACGACGCCTTCGGAGAGGCTGGCGCGCGCATGGGTGCAGCGGTTGGCGATGGCGTGCACGGTGCCGTTCACGTTGAACAGCGCGACCGCATCCCCGCCCACGTACACCCGCCGGCTCGTGCCGGCCGGCAGATCGGCGAGCGTCGCCACCGGCGTATAGCCGTCCGCCCGGGTGGGCCGGCGCGACACCGCTTGCGCCGACCCCGCTCCCCCCAGGGTGTCCAGCATGTCCCACAGCGACATCTGGACGCAGGTGAACGTCGGCGTGTCGCGCAGCGTGTAAGACGACGCCTTGCTCTCGCGCAGCTCCATCACCAGGTCGAGAAAGTCGGCGGGGTTGTCGCCCTCGAAGGCGACGATGAACTCCTGGTCGTCGAGCCCATACGAATACGTCGTGTTGAGCCGGATCGACGGGTACTGGCGCCCGATGCGCACGTGCTCGTCCATCATGCCCTGCCGCTCGGCCTTGGGCAGCATGTACCAGCCCCGCGTCTTGATGAACGGGTACACGAACAGATAGCGCGCGTCGCTCGGTCGGATCACGAGTCGTGACGGCTGACCTCCTCCCGGCGCTTCGGGAAACTCGTAGATCGACCGCCGCGTCATCGCGAGGTAGCTGTACGGGACCGCGAGATAGCCTCCCAGGTCCGTGCGGTTGAGCGCGGTCTGCAGCGCGACCAGGGAATCCAGGTCTTCCGCCACCTGCCACAACAGGAAGTCGCAGTCCCCCCGGATGCCGACGAGCCCGTACGGGCGGAGCAGCAGCCGGCCGGCGAAGCTCTCGATCGTCTCGCCGAACTCGAGCTTGGCGCTCGCCTGCCGCTCGGCCGAGAGCCGGCGCCACGCGCTGTCGAGCTTGTAGAAGGCGAAGCGGACGACTTGGCGTTTCTCGGGGAGCTTCGTGCTCATGCAACGAATCTAACGCGGAACCTCAGGCCTGTCCCTCTGTTCCGCGTTCCGCGTTCCGCGCTCCGCGTTGCTCCTGCCACATCTTCCGCACGATCCACACGCCGAGCCCACCGAATATCAGCACCGGCGTGAGGGCCAGGATCACGGCCGCCCAGAAGTAGAGCAGCTCCATGTGCGGGTCGTCCCCCCCGTGCAGCAGCAGGAGCACTGCGGCGAGCGTCATCGGCCGAGGAAGCGTTTCAGGTGGCGCAGGTAGTAGCTGAGCGCCGCGGCCGCGGCGGCGGACGCGATGGCCATCACGAGCGTCACGCCGTCGCCCGATTCGCGATAGCTCCAGCCCGCCCACAGCGCGAAGCCCGCGCAGAACACGACCGCGGTGGAGATGAGCAGGCGATGGAAGGGAATCATGGCCGTGCCTAGGCGGCGACCTTGTCCACCACCATGAGCGTGAGCAGCGCCGGGAGGTAGGCGATCGACACGACAAACAGCCGCCACGCGCGCGCCGTGGTCGCCGCTCGCGTCATCGCGACCGACGCCCCCGCATACGCGAGCCCCAGCGCCAGCGCCCCGAAGAAATACAACCCGCCGGTGACGCCGAGCAGCGTGGGCAAGAGGCTCACGGGGACGAGCGCCGTCGCGTACAGCAGGACCATGCGACCGGTGTGCCGACCGTCGACGTCCGAGACCGACAGCATCGCGAGGCCACCGCGCCGGTAGTCCTCCCGGTAGATCCAGGCGAGCGCGAGGAAATGGGGGAGCTGCCACAGGAACAGGATCCAGAACAGCGCCGCCACGGCCGGCCCCAGGGCCCCGCCCGCCGCGGTCCATCCGCCCACGATCGGCAGGGCGCCCGGCACCGCGCCAATTAGCGTATTGAGAGTCGTGGTGCGCTTGAGCGGGGTGTAGAGCAGCACGTAGCTCGCGAGCGTGAGTGCCGCGAGCCCGGCGGTGAGGAGGTTCACGCTGAGGGCGAGATAGCCCACGCCCGCCACCGAGATGCCCGCGGCGAACGCGGCGGCGGCGCGCGGGGTCACGCGCCCCGACGGCAGCGGCCGGCCCTGCGTGCGCCGCATGCGCGCGTCGACGTCGCGCTCGCGCCACTGATTGAACGCGTTGGTCCCCGCGGCCACGAGGGCCACGCCGACCAGGGTGTGCGCCAGCAGCCGCACGTCGACCCCCGCGCTCGAGCCGAGGTAGAACCCCGCCGCGGCCGTGAGCACCACCAGCTGCGTGATGCGCGGCTTCGTCAGCTCGAGAAACGCTACCAGATGTGCTCCGACATGCCGGCCAGGATGAAGATCACGGCCAGCGGCAAGGGGATGATCGCCATGATCCGCAGGTTCCAGCGCTCGAACTTCAGGTGCATGAAGAACAGCCCGACCAGGGCCGCTTTCCAGATCGCCAGGAACAGGAGCAGCAGCAGCTTCAAGTTGCGCGAGATCGGCAGCTCGAACGCGAGCGCCAGCTCGGCGGCCGTGAGGACCGCCAGGTACACCCAGATCAGGATGTAGTTGGGACGCTTGTGCGCGGTCTCCATGGCCCCCCCGGCCCTCAAATGAGGTAGACGATCGTGAACAAGATGATCCACACCAGGTCGACGAAGTGCCAGTACAGCCCGACCGTCTCGATGCCCCCATAGTCCCGCTGGGAGTATTTCCCCGGCAGCGCCTTCGTGAGATACAGGTACGTCATCGAGATCACGCCGCAGGTGACGTGGAAGCCGTGGAACCCCGTCATCGTGAAGAACGTGGAGCCGTACAGGCCCATCGTGGCCGCCGGCAACGTCCCCTTCGCCACCAGCTCCGCCAGCTCGCTTCCCTCGCGCACCCCGCTCGGCACGAAGCCGTGCTCGACCAGGTGGATGTACTCGTAGACCTGAATCCCCACGAAGGTCGCGCCGCCCAAGATGGTCATCAGCAGCCAGAAGCGCATCTTCTTGGGCTCGCCGTCCTGGATGGCCGCGTAGGCTTTGACCATCGACACACTCGAGCAGATCAGCAGGAACGTGTTGAAGGCGGTGATCTTGATGTTCAAGACGATCCCCGGCCTGGCCCATTCGCCGGGCGCGCCGAACCGCAAGATGACGTAGGTGCCGATCAGCGCGGCGAAGAACATCACCTCCGACGCGAGGAACACCCACATCCCGAGCTTCTTGTTGTAGACGTCGAGCCCCCGCTCGGCCGGGTACGGGGGCCGCATCTGGTCGACGGTGGCGGCTGCGTGCGTCATCGGTCGTCCCTCTCCCTCGGTCAGTGGCGTGCGGCCGACGCGGCGGCCGGCTCACGGTCGCTCGGCAGCTTACGGGTCTGCGGCAGGTAGTCCTCGGGCACCTGCGGCGAGCTGAACTCGTACGGCCCGCGATACACCGTCGGCACGCGCTCCCAGTTGCCGTGTGGCGCGGGACTCGGCAGCGTCCACTCCAGGCCGTTGTCCTGCCAGGGATTGAGCCCGGACGGCTTGCCCCGCTTCAGGCTCCACCAGAAGTTCACGAAGAAGATGATCTGCGTCGCGAACAGCAGGAACGCGCTGATCGAGATGAACACCCTGATCGGCTGGTAGGGCTGCAAGAAGGTGTACTGGTTCGGGTCGTACAGCCGTCGCATCTCCCCACCCATCCCCGTGATGTGCATCGGGAAAAAGGTGCAATTGTAGAAGATGAATGTGAGCCAGAAATGCACCTTGCCCCACCGCTCGCTCATCATCCGGCCGAACATCTTGGGATACCAGTACGGGATCGCGGCGAACAGCGCGAATAGGCTGCCGCCGAACAGCACGTAGTGCAGGTGGGCCACGATGAAGTACGTGTCGTGGATTTGCATGTCCACCGGCGTCGCGGCCATGAAGATCCCCGACAGCCCGCCGATCACGAACATCGCGACGAACGCGATCGCGTTGAGCATCGGCACCGTGAACTTGATGTTCCCGCGCCACATCGTCCCCATCCAGTTGAACGTCTTCACTGCCGAGGGGACGGCGATCACCAGCGTCGACACCATGAACGACGATCCCAGCGTCGGGTTCATGCCGCTCACGAACATGTGGTGGCCCCACACGATCCAGCCCAGGAACGCGATCGCCACGATCGCGAACACCATCGAGTGGTAGCCGAAGATCGGTTTGCGGCTGCCGTTGGCGATGATGTCCGAGACCATGCCCATCGCGGGCAGGATCAGGATGTAGACCTCGGGGTGGCCGAAGAACCAGAAGAGGTGCTGCCACAGCAGGGCCTGGCCGCCCGCCGCGGGATCGAAGAAATGCGTCCCGATGATCTGGTCGAACAAGAGCATGATCGCCGCGCCGGAAAGCACGGGCAGGGCGAGCAGGCCGAGGATGGCGGTGATGAACAGCGACCACACCGAGAGCGGCAGACGAAACCACGTCATGCCGGGGGCGCGGTTGTTGATGACCGTCGTGATGTAGTTCAGAGAGCCGAGGATCGACGACAGCCCGACCAGAATGATCGAGACCGACCACAGCTCCTGGCCGAAGGAGGCGCCCGAGAGGTCGTGCCGCGCCGACAGCGGCGCGTACATCGTCCACCCGGCGCGCGCCGCGCCGTCGGGCACGAACAGGCTCGACAGCATCACCACGCCCGCCGCGAAGAACGACCAGAACGACCACATGTTGATGCGCGGGAACGCCATGTCGTGCGTCCCGATCTTGAGCGGGATCAGGAAGTTGGCGTACACGCCCACGAGCAGCGGCATGATGGCGAAGAACACCATGAACGTGCCGTGCATCGTCAGGAGCTGGATGTAGTACTCCGGCAGGATGACGCCGCCCGGCGCCATGGTCTCGGGCAGCACGCCGCCGCCCGGCATCGGCTTGCCCGGGAACCCGAGCTGCCAGCGCATCTGCATCGCCAAAAGCCCGCCCACGAGCAGGAAGAACAGGCTCACGAACAGGAACTGGATGCCGATGATCTTGTGATCGGTCGAAAACACGTACTTCCGGAGGAAGCTCCGGTCGTCGTGATGCGCGGGGGCGGGGTGGGACGTCGCGGCCACGGTGGTCATGACGAGGCCTCCTGAGCAGCCTGCTTCATCCAGGCGTCGTAGTCTTCCTGGGTCTGCACGAACACCTGCGCCCGCATGCGGTAATGTCCGAGGCCGCAGAGCTGCGAGCAGCCCAGCTCATAGGTGCCCGGCACCGTCGCCTGGAACCAGGCCTTGATGTCCATCCCGGGGACGGCATCCTGCCGGACGCGAAACTGCGGCACGTAGAACGAGTGGATGACGTCTTCGGACGACAACGCCACGACGATCGGTCGGCCCACCGGCACGTGCAGCTGGTTGCGGACCGTGAAGTCGTCGGACGTGCCGAGCTTGCCGTCAGGGCCGGGGTAGGTCACCTGCCACTCGAACTGCTTGGCGTGGATGCCGATGGGATAAGCGTTCGGCGGGATGCTGTTGCGGCCCTTGATCTCGACCCAGTAGTGATTGCTGATGAGACCCAGCGCCACCATGGTCACCGCGGGGATCACGGTCCAGATCACTTCCGCGCGGGTGCTGCCGTGCGTGTAAAACGCCTTGCGACCGGGCCGCTGCCGGTACTTCACGACGAACCAGAGCAATCCGACCTCGACCAGCACGAACGCGATCCCCGTGATGATCAAGATCGCCAGAAACAGGCCGTCGATCGGCCCGGTGAATGTCGAAGCTTTGAGCGGCAGCCACCAGCGCATGGGGCTCTCCTCGGTTAGTTCACTTGGCGGCGAAGCTGAAGTCCGCCGTCTTCGTCTCGCTCCCCGCCACGGTCACGGTCGCCGTCTGCGTGCCGTACTTCTCCTGCCAGGCCTCGACCGTGTAGGTCCCGGGGGGGAGCCCCTTGATCGAGAAACTGCCGTCCGAGCCCGAGACCGAGAAGAACGGGTGCGGCAACACGCCCAGCCACGCGTGCATCCAGCCGTGCACGTTGCACTCGAGCGGCACCATCACCTCGGGAGCGGTGAACGTCCGGTCCGACGTCATGACGGCGGGCTGACTGATGTTGAAGGGGCGGTTCTTGGTGCCTTTGGCCTTGATGTTGTGCAGGATGCCGTCGGAGTTCTTGATGGCGAGGGCCTGGCCGACCAGGATGCCGAACACGTGCGGATGGTAGCGGCAGCCGTCCTGATCGAGCGTCACCGGCCCGGCGGGCGCGGGCGCCTTGTAGCTCGCCGGGAGGCCCGACTTCACGTAGACGAACACGTTCGCGAGGGTGCCGTTGGCGTTGACGACCACGGTCTCGTCCGTGGGCGGCGCGGCGGTGTACTTCGCCTTGCACTTCGGCTCCTCGCTCATGTCGATCTTCGGCATGGCGGGCTTCGCTCCGGTGAACTTCACCTTCCCGCTGATCGTCGCGCCGCCCTGCGCGGCGGGGAGGGGCGGGCGCATCCACCCCGCCAGCGCCAGCACCAGCATCGCGACTCCCGTCGCCGCCACCACTCCGAGCTTCCCCATCCTGCCTCCTCGATGAAAGTCCCGCACGCTATCGCCGTCTCCCAGCACCTGCCGTACCGCGCCGCCGGGCCCGCCGGACGACCACGAGTCCCAGGCCCAGCGTCACGAGCATGGCCAGCACCGGAGAAATGAACACGCCCGGCGGCGTGGGCCGATCGAGCGCCAGGAAGTACCAGGTGCTCACGGCCATGCGCGAGCCGTGTTCCCCGCTGGAGCCGTCCCAGCCGAAGAAGGCCACCGGAATCGCCCGGCCGGCCTCAAGCTGAACTTCGTTGGCGGTATCCGGCGTGGCAAGGGCGCGCGTGAACACCACCCTCCATTCGCCGTGATCGAAGCTCGCCTGTCCCGCCGGCGCCCCGGGGAGAGTGTCGAACCGCTCGATGCCCCGCGCTAGGCCCGCGACGCTCTTGCGCGGCCGGCTGGTCCAGCGCCACTGGTACACCGGGTCGGTCTCGCTCCCCATCAGGAAGTACGGCCGCTCCATGCCATCCGGGATGTGGCGGGGGAACTGCACCGCCAGTTGGTCGGGCCACGGCTCCGCCTTGGGCGGGGCCGAGTCGTCGCCCGCGACGGTCTCGAGCACCCGCTGCTCGAACCCGAGCCACGCGCTGTCGGGGCTCTCGGTGCGGTCGTCCCAGCTCACCCGTAGCGCCAGGGTGTGGCCGTCGTGCACCGCCTGCACCCACACGCCCGTCACCGCGGGCACGAACCAGCGCGCCCTGCGCACCACCTGCCCGACCAGCGGGAACCAGTAACGACCCACGCGGGCCCACGCCGAATCGTCTGGTGAGACCGGTACCGGGCCGGCGAGCTGGGGCGCATGGATGACGTCGCGCACCTCGGGCGCTTTCGACGGCGAGAGCGAGCGCACGTATTGGGCCAGCCGCCACAGCTGCTCGTCGGTCAGGAACTTCTGGTCGATCAGGTCCGAGAACCACGGCATCGGCGTCCCGTCGAGCCCGGTGCGCAGCCGGTGATAGATGTCCGCGGTGCTGCCCCCCCCGCGAAACCGCCAGCTCTGATGCAGGTCCGCCGCGAAGATGGGAAAACCGGCGTCGTCCTTGAGCGTGGGCGCGGACGGCCCGTCTCCCCGCCCCTGGTCGCCGTGACACTTGCGGCACCCGATGGAATCGTAGAACTGCCGCCCGGTCTTGAGCGCCGCCGCGCCGGTCCCGCCGCCCGGCTCGCCCGAGAACTTGAGCACGGCCACGTGCTGGCTCGTGTCCGCGAAGAATGCGGAGAACGTCTTGATATACGCGACCACGTCGCGCCGCTCGCCGTCCGACAGGCGCCCCTTCCACGCCGGCATCGCGCTCCCGGGCAACCCCTCGTCGATCGCCCGCATCAGGTCGGCGTCGGTCGGCAGCTGGCCGGAGGCCGTACTGCGGATCTTGTAGAGCGCGCCCGTGAAGTTGCGGGGCCGGGGGAGCATGTGCGCGGCGGCCGGGCCGTCGCCGGCGCCACCGTCTCCGTGGCAACCGGCGCACCATTTCACATAGACGGCCTTGCCTTTCGTCGTGTCCTGGGCCGGGAGACGGGAAACGGGAAACGGGAAACGCACGAGCGCCAGGAACAGGGCCAAACCGGCGCGACTGGCCGTCATGGGACGCCCCCGTTTCCCGTTTCCCCTTTCCCGTTTCCCGTCTTCTCCCACGTTCTCGGCGTCCATCCGGTTTGATCGTAAAGGAAGAGGATGACCGACCAGATCTCGCGCTCCGTGAGCAAGTCCTCCCACTTCGGCATCGCCGAGTTCCACGGCGTGCCCTCGCGCGGCAGACCCGGCCCGCCCTTGGCCACGCGCCAGAACACGAAACTCTCCGTGAGCTGCGCGATGGTGCCGTTGTCCTGGAAGTTGGCCGGGAGCGGATTGAAGCCGGAGGCGAAAGGCCCCTGGCCGTCGAGGTGGTCCCCGTGACAGGGCAGACAGTTCCGGTAGTAGACGCTCTTGCCCTCCGCCAGATAGACCGCAAGCGAATCGGGATGCGCGCGCAGCGGATTCTCGAGGCCCGTCAGCGTGATCGACTTCCCCCGGAAGGTGATTTCCGTGGGTGGAGCCGGGTGGATTGAGCGGAGGTTGGGCGGGGCGGCGACGGTGGTGGCCACCTGCCCGTATGCGATGAGCCCAACCAGCACGGTCACGACCATGAGCAGCGCCGCCCGCGCGACGCGGAGCCGTGGCTCGACCAGCACGGCCACGATTGGCTCCTTGAAACGGGCCCAGCGCTCCTCGTTGTCGCTCACGTAGATGAGCACGCCCACGAGCACCGTGACCATGTACTGGAGCACGACGCTCTTCGGGACGATGGCGCTGCCCGGGAGCAAGGGAACGACCCATTCGACCACGACGTAGGCGCCGACCAGGATCCCCACCGCCTGCCAGAACGGGTGCGCCGTGTAGCGCCGCACGGCGGGCGTGGCGGTCATTTGTGCGCCGCGAGGTATTGCACGAGGGCTTCGAGCTGCGTGGCGTTCATCATGGTGCCGAACGTCTTGGGCATGATCCCGGCGAGCTTCTCGTAGCCCTTCGCGATCGACGACGCCGGGTCCAGGATTTTCTTGCGGATCGATTCCGCGTCCCGGCGCGATCCGACATGCGTGAGATCGGGCGCGATCACCTGTCCCTGACCGTCGAGCTTGTGGCAGGCGAGGCACCCCGCCGCCTGGACGATGGCTTTCGGATCAGTGCTGCCACCGGCGAACGCGCCGCCGGTATTCCCCGGGCTTGCGCCCGGGGTCAGTTGAGCGGGCTTCGATCTGGCAATGTCATCGCCGGTCACATCCACCGTGCCGCCCTGCGACTCGAGGAACGCGAGCACCGACCACACCTGCTCTGGCGAGAGCTGGCGGGTCATCACCGGCATAATGGGCTGATAGCCCGCCACCACGTACGCCGTGGGGTTATCGAGCGACTCGTACAGATACTGCTTGCAGCTCTTGCCGGCTTCGCGCTTGCCGCAGCGGGCGCCGATCGGTCCGGTGCCCTTCTCGTCGGTGAGGAGATTGGGCGCGCGCGTGCCGAGGCCGTGGCAGGTGGTGCAGCCGCCGATGCCGTTGAACACCTTCTCTCCCGCCGCCACCAGCTGCTCGGGCGTGACGTTCGCCCCCAGGGTGAGGGTCTGCGGCACCTCGGACTGCACCTGGGGGATCTTGTTGGCGATGAGCGTATAGAGCGCCAGGGTCCCGAGCACGATCCCGACGACCTTGAGGTTAGTGGCCCACATGGCGGCCCCCTCCCCCTCCCCCTCCCCCTCCCTCGCGGTCGCCCGGGGCGACGAATGTGGACTTCTCCGCCAGTCCGCCGAGCCAGAACACGAACGCGACGAGCGTCAGGAAGATCAGCACGCACAGGCTGATCATCTTGGACGCGTAGCCGAGCGCCGGGGTGGCGGCGTACTTGCTCGTGTCCTGCACCACCTGCCACACGTGCCAGTACTGGCGGATGCCGGAGCGCGCGAATCCCATGAGCCCCATGAGCCATGTGAACGTGACCGCGAGGACGAACAGGGCGTACTGTGAGCGCGGCGGCATCTTGCCCCACTGGATCGCGCCCAACGACTGCGCACCACGACCCATCAGCACGTCGATCACCGTCACGAACAGGATGCACCCCAGCACGGCGAGCACCTGATACACGCTGAAGCCGATCCGCACGATGGCCTCGACGAAATAGCCGCGGATGCCGTAGAACAGCACGACGCCGGCCGCGAGGGCGAACATCGCCGCCTGGATCATCGTGCCGCCCTTCGCCCACGGCACCACCGGGCGTGTGTTGGCGCGCCGGTACAGGAGGAACGATAGGAACGTCGTGAGGATCATCAGGTTCACGGCGGTGTTCTTGGCGCTCATCACGCCCAGCGCGCCCAGGAACGGGTGGTGCGAGCCGCCCATCGCCGCCAGCTCCTTCGAGTCGGCGATCATCGTGTGGGGTGTGCCCCACACGATCGCGCCGAGCACCAGCACGATCAGGAGGTACTTGGTGTAGGGGCGGAACCGCTCCGCGCCGGGAATGCGACCCATGCCGATCCACAGGTAGTAGTTCCCCGTGAGGAACAGCACGGCGATCAGGAACGCCTGGATGACCCACAGCCAGCTCATGAAGCCGCCCATCATCGTGATGCCCATCGACTGGTCGTACTGGTAGATCTCGCGGCCCAGCCAGTAGCCGGCGAACGGCAGCACGATCAAGGCCGAGATGGCGATGAAGTTGCCGACGTAACCCATCCAGTCGTAGTGGGCGCGCTCCTCGTCGGTCTGGGCGGCGAGGAAGCGGTAGCTCGCGTACGCGGCGACGATCGCGCCGCCGAACACCACGTTGGCGATCAAGCGGTGCACGTTGATCGGCATCCACGTCGCGTTGGCGATCGCGTGCCACAGCTTGATCGTCGCCGGATCGGTGGTCGGAGTGATGTCCCGCGGCGGGGTCATCATGTAGGTGAGCCACGAATTCGCGATGAACATCACGATCGTGCCCCACAGGTTCAAGAGCAGGCCCAGGGTCCAGTGGCCCCACTTCGGCCGCCCGTACTTCCACCGGTCCCAGCCGTAGTAATAGAGGTACAGCGTGAACGACTCGCAGAAGAACAGCGCGGCGTACGCCCACATCGAGGGGCCGAACACCGCCGTGAGATACGCCCAGAACTTCGGGTACAGCGTCGCCAGGAAGAACACCAGCACCGCGCCCCAGATGGCCGTGGCGCTGTACGCCACGAGCAGCAGACGCGTGAACTCCTTGGCGAGCCGGTCGTAGCGCTGGTCCTTGCCGAAGATCCCGATCGCCTCCGCCACCACGGCGAACATCGGGACGCCCAGCACGAACGCGGCGAACATCAGGTGCACCTCCGCCGCGATCCACACCGCGGCGCGGGCGCCGATGAGCGGAAATTCTCCGTAGGCGTGAGTGCTGTCGGCTGCGGCTTGCAGCAGGACGAGGACGTCGGCGGTCATCGGCCGTCGGCCACGAAGAACGGTCGCTTCTTGGCGAAATCGATCGGCAGGGCGCTCCGCACCTCGGCGAGCAGCTCGGGCGTCACCTCGCGGCGTCCCTGGCGGCGCGCCCACGCCTCCACGCGCTGCATCACGACCCCACGCACGAACGAGGGGATCCGGGCCACCCGCTCCCGCGCCGCCGGCGTCCACGCGAGCGCCGGTTGGAAGTCGCCGCCGTAGCGCAGCGCGCGGGCCGGCTCGATGGGGGCCATGTCGCCCGTCGGCTGATACACGCACGACGGATCGGCGGCGAGCACGTCCCCCTCGAGCGCGAACCCGCGCGCGCGACACCCGCCGCACAGCGCGCGGTACTCGCACGCCCCGCACTTCCCCTCGAGCGGGCCCTCCCGCAAGCGCCGGAACAGCGGCGACGAGCGCCACACGTCGGCGAAGCGCTGCGACTTGAGATCGCCGGCCACCTCGGGCAGGTACGGGCACGGGGTGACCTTGCCGTCCGGCGTGATGCGGCAGTACTGCGTGCCGCAGGGGCAGCGGGTCTCGTAGTTCAGGACCGGCGACTCGGGGTCGGTCTGATGCACCACCCGCATGAAGTGCGGCGCGCACTTCGCCCGCACCAGCATGCGGCCCCGATAGGCGCGCTCCCAGCGGGCGAGGTCCGCGAGCACCGCCTCGTAGTCGGCCGGCGTCAAGTCCGAGAGCGCCGCCCCACGGCCGGTCGGGACGAGGAAGTAGCAGTTGAACGAGACGGCCCCCTCGTCCGCCGACCACGCCACCAAGGCTCCGAGCTCGGAGCGGTTCCCCTTGGTCACCGTCGTCTGCACGATGAAGTCGAGCCGCGCCGCGCGCAGCCGCGCCAGTGCGCCTTGCACCTCGGCGAGCGCGCCTCTGCCGTGACGGAACTTGTCGTGATACGACGGACGCAGCGAGTCCACGCTGACCGCGACTCCCCGCACGCCCGCGTCCGTGAGCGCCGCGATGCGCTCCGCGGTGAGCAGCGTGCCGTTGGTCCCGACCACGACCGTCGCGCCGTTGGCGGACGCGTAGTGGGCGATCTCGCCCAGGTCCCGCCGCAACAGCGGCTCGCCCCCCGACAGGATGAGCAGCGGGGCGGGATTGACGGCGAGCAGCTGGTCCACGATGTCGAGGCACGCCGCCGTGTCGAGCTCGGCGGCGGCGCTCTCGCTCGGCCCCGCCGCGATGTAGCAGTGCGCGCACTCCAGGTTGCAGCGCTTGGTCAGATTCCACGCGACCACGTGAGGGACGTAATCCACGTCAGTCCCCGGCTTGCTCCGCCAGCAGCCGCTCCATGGCCGCCTTCGCCTCCTCGGGCTTCATGGTCTTCAAGTCCACGGGGCACTTCCCCATCTGAGCTTCGATGTCACGGATCGGGCAGCGCGTAACCCCCTGCGCCTTGGCCTCCTCGATGAACGCCCGCATCTCGGGACTCAGCGCATCCCGCCCTTCGGCCTCGGCGCGGATCTGCTTGGCGCGCAGCTCCTGGAACATGACCATCATGGTGTCGACGTCGAACTCGTCGGCCGCGATCATCGCCTGCTTGTTCTCGTCCATCACCCGGGTGCTGACGCGCCAGATGTCGTGCCCGCGCGCGAACCGCTCCACCGTGTTGCGCGCCAGCGGCCGGGCGATGAGCGGCACGAGCTGCAGCCGGGCCCAGGCTTCTTCGGTCCAGACGACGGGATCGGTTGCGACGCGCGGGCGCCGGCTGATCGCCCCGGTCACCGGACACCGGACCTCCACGTCAGGGGTCAGGGGCTGGGGGTCGGAGTCGTGCCCCTGCACCTTCGTCCCCTTCATCTGCTCCTGCGCCTTCACCTCGGCGAGCGCGATCTCCTCCGCCGTGCCGATGCCCATGATGAGCTGCATGTGCGTGGGGAGGAGCTTCCGGATCGCCTCGTCCAGCCATTTGTTGGTGACCGTCGCGGACTCTCCGTGCGTCTGCTCCAGCACGTATTCCTCCACGGCCCGGCGCGCGATCCCCTGCGCGAACGGCGGCACCCGCAGAATCCGCACCTCGGCCTCGGGCGCCCAGGGTAGCCCCGCCACCCCGTCTTCCTCGATCCAAGGGATGTCTTCTGGCTTCACGCCGCCGGTGCCGGCGAGCAACACGTTGCACGTTGCAAGTCTCACGAGATTCTCGGCCTGACTACCGAGCTCCGTGCCTTCGATGCGGTGCGCCCCGTGCCGCGCCAGCACCAGCAGCGACGGCTTGAGCTCCTCGGCCCACTGCATGATCACCTGGAACGGCTTGCCGATGAGGATCTGCGTCGTGAGGGAGACCCCGGGGAACTCCTGTGCCATCACCTCGGCGCGCTTCAGGTTCGCCTGGCACAGCTTCAGGAGTCCCTTGTCGATGATGTTGTTGTGCAGCTCCTCCTGCTCCTCGAACTTGAAGACTTTGGAAGCCTGATAGGAGAGCACATCCTTGATGTTGTGAAACACGACGTGGTGGTACTCGACGTCGAACGCGCTGCACACGAACAGCGACCCGCCGAACGCCTGGGCCAGCTCGAGCGCGAGGCGCATCGCCCGATAGCCGTACGACGACCCGTCCACCCCTACCAGGAACCGCCCGCCCGCGAACGGCCGCTCGTCGCGCACCAGCAGCAAGTCCTTCTCGATGCCGCGCAGCACGCGCGACACCACGCCGCCGAGCTGCGAGTACGGCTGGCGCCCCAGGCCGTGCGCTCCGATCGCGAGCAGGTCGTACTGGCGGCCCGACGAGCCCGCGAGCCGCGCGGCGCTGTCCTCGTCTTCGGCGATGAGCCGCCCGTTCTCACCCAGCTTGACGTCCGAGCGGGCCTTATCGCCCCCGTCGTAGCCCGCCGCGCGGTCGGGGTCGAAGCCGATCAGCCCGGGGAGCCGGCCGGCGCCGCGGTTGACCTCGTTGACGATCTCTTCGTAGTTGATGCCTTCCAGGAGCTGGCGAGTCAGACGCACGCCGGCCGCCTCGCAGCGCTTCCCCAGCTGGTCGAGAAAGCTGTCCGCGATCAGCTGCAGTCCCTTTTCGATCAGCTTGTCGTGGATCTTGCGCTGCTTCTTGATCTCGTCGGGAGTCTGGAACCGGGCCGGGAGCCCGGTTTCGAGCTGACGAAAGCGGACGTCGTGGAGGCGGGCGGCGTAGACGTGATTTCCGGTGATGCGGCCGTCGGACTTGCGGCACAACTCAATGGCCCGGTCGACGGCCCAGTCCGAAGGACTCGAGTTGTCGACCGGGACGAAGATCTCGCGGTACACCAGCACCTCCCCCTTTGGGCGGGGCGAGTATGTGAGCGACGAGACAGGCTGTCAAGTAAGCGGGGGTACGAGTTGCCTACCCTCTGAATCCCAAACGGTAATCGCATCCACTGGACAGGCGTCACACGCGCGCAGCAGGCGCTCGCGCTCCACCCGCTCCGGCTCGAGGAACGTCGCGATCGTGTCGGTGTCCAATTTGAAACCCTCGGGGGCCGCCGTCGCACAGTCGCCGAACCCGACGCACTGCTCGCGGTCGATCACGATGCGCAGGCCGTGGACCGTCCGCTCCTCCCGGCTCACATGCCCTCGAGCCCGAGCTCGCTCCGCGCGGTGTCCATCACGGCCGGGGTGATCTCCGCGAGGCCGCGCTCCCTCGCATAGTCGGCGTAGATCTTCTTCACCATCCCGCGCACGAAGTTGGGCACGCGGGCCAGGCGCTCCTGCGCTTCGGGGGACCAGGCGGGGAGGGGACCGTTCCGCTTTCCCGTTTCCCCTTTCCCGTCTTCGAAGGCGTCATCCCGCCCCGTCGTCACCATTCCGCGCACCGTCTCGAGCGGCTGCGGGTCGATCGTCGTCCCGCCGATCTTCACGCCCAGCGAGGCCACCAGCTGCGTCTCCATCGGATTCGTCAACAGGCCGACGGCGCGGCCGCACTGCGGACACCGGAAAGCCGCAGCGAGCGTGCCGTCCCCGGGGAGTTGTCGCTCCTCGAACAGCATTTGCTGATCGCATTCGACGCAGAGGAACTTCATAACTTCATGACGAGCTCATCATCCGTTGTGCGAGCTCGTCCCAGACCCGAACGTTCGGATTGAACGGCACTCGGGCGACGAGCGGGATGGCGAACTCGCGAGCGAGCGCTTCGCCCGCGTCGCCTGTGAATGGACCGTCCACCATGTTCTCCACCACGCCGAGCAGCTCCGCGCCGCGCTCCCGGGCGAACTGCATCGCGCGGCGCACCGCATCGCGCGATTCCGTCGTGGGAATCGTCACAGTGAGCACGGCCGGTGGCGCCGGCAACAGCTCGGCGAGTTCCTGGAACCGCTGGATCCCCGGCGGCAGGTCGACCAGCAGCCGATCGAGCGCGCCCCAGGCGACATCGGCCAGGAACTCCCGCAGCGCCGCGGCCTCGAGCGTCTCGCGCCACACGTGACTCTCGGCGTCCGGCCCCCGGAACCCCAGCGGGCGGCCGTCCTGGAGCAGCAGCGCCATCGAGAAGCAGCGCACGCCCTCCGGACTGACCGGGGGTTCGACGCCGTTCTCGTGCAACGCGCAACCTGTGACGGGGATGCGGAGGAGGGCGGGGATGGTCGGTCCGTTGAAATCGGCGTCGAGCACCCCCGCGGCCCGACCTCCGCGCGCCAGGGCCCGGGCGAGGCCCGCGGTGGCAAAGCTCTTCCCCACGCCCCCCTTGCCGCTCATCAGGGCGACTACGCGCCCCACGCCCGCGAGCCGCGCCGCCACCCGGCGCCGCTGGGCCGCGATCTGGCCCGGAAGCCCGGAGCGATCCGGCTCGGTCAGCTCGTGATAGGTGCGGATGTTGAGGGGCATGCGGAAAAATGCGTCGTCCGACGCCAGGACGCCACGTTGCAAAGGGGGTTCGTGGAACGTAGCGTCGTGGCGTCGTACAACGCTATTTTTCGCATCCATGATCGACGAGCTGAAGAACCGCCTCCAGGGCGAGGTCGAGCGCCTGAATCACGAGATCAACTTCGTGCTGCCGAAGGAGATCGAGCGGGCGCGCGCGCACGGCGACCTGCGGGAGAATTCCGAATACAAGGCGGCGCTGGAGCGCCAGCAGTTCGTGACGTCGCGTTTGAGCCACTTGCGGCTGCGCCTCTCCAAGCTCTCGAGCGTCCAGGAGTCCGACATCCCGCGCGACCGCGTGGGGTTCGGCTCCCGCGTGACGGTGCAGGACGTCGACACCAAGCGGCGCGAGACGTACGCGCTCACGCTGGGCGAGTTCATCGAGGGTGACGACGACGGGGACGAAACGCCGGTTTCGATGGCTTCCCCCCTCGGCAAGGCGCTGCTGGGCGCCAAGGTGGGACAGTCGGTGACCACCGCCCTTCCCATGGGGCAGCGGCGCCTCAAGGTCGTGGAGCTCGAGACCGTCCACGACCTGGCGGGGAAAAAGTAGGGGGCGCAGCATGCTGCGCCCCTACCTCTATAGATCGAGATGGAACACCAGGGGTCCGCTCGGACTCGTCGAGCCGGCCCGCGGCTCGATGCTCATCGCCGCTCCCATTACGCGCTCCCCGGCCTGCGGCAGTGGCAACCCCATCACCATGGGCTGGTCCCGATCCATCGCCATCAGGGCCGCGGGCTGCATCCCCTTGTCGGTGACGAACCACAGCTGGTAGGCCTGGTCCCGGGCGTTCGGGGCCAGGCCGTCGCAGCGCACCAGCCAGCGGTGCCGCGCGCTGTCGGCGAAAATCGTCACCGTCCCGACACGGCCGCCGGTGGAGACGGGGACCTGGATGAGTCGCGTCGCGGGGTCGTGGATAAAGCTCGAGACCGTGTCCTCGAGGGCCGCGACGCGCGCCGCGAGCCGATCGCGCTCCGCCCCGAGCGCGTCGATCCGGCCGTACGCCCACCACGCACTCCCCACTCCTCCCGCCACCACCACGAGCGCCGCCGCCAGCGCGAGCGGCCAGCGCCGCCGGCGCGCCAGGGCGCGCGCCAGCACCCGTCCCTTGAGATCGGGACGCGGCGTTCGCGGAGGCACTGACATGCCCAACCAGTCCGTCATTCGAGCCAATCCTTGAGATGCGCCAGCTGGTCCGCCAGCTTGTGATGCGCGGCCCGCAGCCGCGTCTTGACCGTACCCAACGGCTGCTGCAGGCGGCGCGCGATCTGGCTGTGCGACAGCCCTTCGAAATACGCGAGCGTCACCACGCGCCGCAGATCGTCCGGCAGCGTCGCGAGCGCGGCGTGCACCTCGCGGTGCAACGGCCACCCGGGGACGGCGGCTTCGTGCGGCCCCGGGGTCGCGACTTCCTCTCCCGCCCCCGCCCCCTGCGCCCGCCCCCACCGGTCCGCTTTGCGCCACCACCGCTGGCGCCGCCGCAGTTCGTCGAGCGCCCGGTTACGCGCGATGGACAGGATCCAGGGCACCAGCGGACCACGGCTCGGATCGTGCTTGTGGACATGACGCCACACTTTCACGAAGACATCACCGACGACTTCTTCGGCCGCGTCTTCGTCGTGCAGGATGCGATAGGCGAGCCCGAGGACCCAGGGTGCGAGCGCGTCGTATAACTCTTGCAGCGCGTGCTCGTGCCGCGCCTTGAGGCGCCGCACCAAAGAGCGTTCTTCCTCTTGACTGAGACGTCGTGGCGGGGTCACTTAGATGCCCACACTAGATCGCGCATGGGCGCGAAGCCAGCCCCAAGGGTGTATCTTGGAACGACGGGAATCGACGCGGTGCGGCCGCGATTCACAAGTCTGAGAGCGGGGAGGGGCCCATGGCAGCTCACGAAGAGGGCGGCGACGAACGCTTTTCCTTCGAGGCGTTCACCCGGCACCCGTTTTTCACCGAGGTGAATCGCTGGATCGTCGAGCGGGTGATCTGCCCCGGTCGGCGCAAGATCGTCGATCTGGGTTGCGGTCCCGGCGCCGTCACGAAGCTGATCTTGGAGCGCCTGGATGACGCGCGCAATGCCAAGGTCATAGGCATCGATCCATCCGCATCAGCGCTGTCCAAGGCCCGAGCCGCCATCCACTCCAAGGTCGTCGAGTTCATCGAAGGCAGCGCCGAGTGGGCGTCGCGTCTCGTCTCGTCGGCCGACGCCGTCGTGTTCCTGAACGCCATCCACCTCGTTCCCGACAAAGCGCAGGTGCTCGCGGAGATCCGCAAGGTGCTGAAACGGGACGGCGTGTTCGCGTTCAACACGACCTTCTTCAACGGCGCGTACGTCGACGGCACGGCGGGATTCTGGCGCCGCTGGGTGGTACGCGCGGTGCAAGTGCTGCGGGAGCGCGGGCTCGAGGTCCAGCACAAGGCCCACGCGGTCGCGCGGCAGTTCCTCTCGGCCGAGGAATACGGCGAGTTGTGCGTTCAGGCCGGCTTTACCCGCCCCGCGGTCGACCTGGTGCGGATCGAGATGACCCCCGAGGCGCTCGAAGACATCGGGCGCTTCTCGTTGTTCATCGAGGGCGCGCTTCCGGGGGTCCCGCTCGAGGAAGGTTCGAGCGCGTTGAACGAAGGGCTCCGCCGCACGATCGACGAGACGGGCATGGACCACGTGCCGCGCAACTGGCTGGAGTGCGTGGCGACGGCGGCCTAGTCGGAAGCGATCACGAACTGCAGCTGGCGGTGCGCGGCGCGCAGCGCGGCCTCCACCGCCTCAGGCGTGCCGCCGCGTGCGAAGATGAATCCGGGATAGCGGGCGCCCTCGGGCCACGGCACGAGCTCCTGCCCCGGATGCGCGGTGATGACGACCTCCTCGACCAGCGGCAGGCCCCGAGCCCCATCCACTCCCCGCACTTCTCGTAACACACCCGCGCCCGGCACCGGGATCATCATCACACCGGAAGCTTGTGGTTCGCGCTCGAGCGCGGGTAGGTTCATTCCCAGGGCATGCCGGATGACGATCTCCTCGAGGGACAGCGTTTCCCCATTCCCCTTTCCAGTTTCCCGGATTTCGAATCTCAACGCCCCGCTGCACCGCCCCCCGATCGGCCGAGCCGCGAGCTCGATCAGCCAGGGACCGCTTCCGTTCACCCGCAGCTCGGCGTGCACCGGTCCTTCCCGCAGCCCGAGCGCCGCGGCCGCCCGCTCCGCGCACGCGGCCACCGCGCGCTGCTCGTCCGCCGGGAGACGTGATGGGGTGACATAGATCGTCTCCTCGAAGTACGGGCCGTCGAGCGGGTCGGGCTTGTCGAACAGCGCCAGCACCCGAAGCTCGCCGGCCAGGAGCAGCCCCTCGAGCGCAACCTCGCGGCCAGGAACGAAGTCCTCGACGAGGATCGAGCGGTCGCATCCCGCTTGCTCCAGAATTCTCTTGACGCGCCCGAACGCGTCCACGAACTGCGCCGGTGTGTCGGCGCGGATCACCCCGCGACTGGCGGCCAGGCGCAGCGGCTTGAGCACGCACGGGTAGGGCACGGCCGCGGCCAGCCGCCGGGGATCTTCGTCCACGCGGACCAGCCGGAAATGGGGCACGGCCACGCCCGCCGCAGCAAGCGATGTCCGCTGCTCGTGCTTGTCGCGCGCCGCGCGGGCCGCGGCGACGTCGTTGCCCCGCAGGCCGAGCGCGCCGGCGATCGCGGCGGCCACGACCGCCGTGTCGTCGTCTACGCCGACCACCCCCTGCAGCGGATGCTCCCGCGCGAACGCCCGTGCTTGCGCAGCGGCACGGTCCGGATCGGACAGGTCGAGGGTGACGAGGCCGCCGGGATTCGCGTGCTGGAACGTGCTGGGGCGCTCGGAGGCGACGGTGACGTCGACCCCCAGCCGGCGCGCGGCATCGACGAACGCGGCCGTGCGGTAGGTCGCCGTGGGGAGGAGGAGGAGGAGCCTGTGTGTGGACGGGCGCAGCATGCCGCGCCCCTACTTCTTAGCCGCCGCGAAGTACGGGTTCGAGCCGGCGGCGTGATCGGTGATGTCGACGACGCCTTTCACATCCGGGACGTGCTGCTGCAGCATCGCCTCGATCCCCTGGCGCAGCGTGACGTCGGCCATGCCGCACCCCTGGCACCCGCCCGCCATGCGGACCATCACGACGGCGTCCTGCACGTCGATCAGCTCGACCCGGCCGCCGTGCCGCGCGACCATGGGATTCACCTGGCTCTCGAACAGGTCGGCGACGCGTTCGTACAGCGCGTCGTCGTCCGTGCCGGGCGTCGCGGCCGCGGCCGGCTTGGGCACCACGGCCGGGCCCGCTCCCGCCAGGGCGGCCCGGATGGCCTCACCCACCGCTTTCCCCACCGTCTGCCACGGCACCGGGCTGCGCTTCACGACCGTCACCAGGTTCCCGGAGACGATCACCTCGGCCACGTCCGCGCCCGGAAGCGCGAAGATCGCCTCGGCGAGCGGGGAGCCACTCGCCTCGTCGGGCGACGCGAACCGCCGCACGCCGCCCGCGTGCACCGGCTCGCTCACGACGAACTTGCAGCGCCCGGTGTCGATCGGCTCCGCGGTGATCCGGATCTCGGCGGGGTTCATACTATGAACATAACCCCGGGCGTAAGCCCGGGGCTAACGGGCGCCGGTGCCGCGCTAATCCCGGGGGACACCACTGACCCCGGGCGCGAGCCCGGGGGTCGGCACCGGCCGCATCTGGCGCGCCGCGTGCACCAGGTTGCGCAGCGCCGCCAGCGTCTCCTGCCAGCCGCGCGTCTTGAGGCCGCAGTCGGGATTGACCCAGATCTGGCGGTCGTCGAGCACCTCCTGCATACGCTTCAGCGCCTGCACGATCTCCGCCGTGCTCGGCACGCGGGGCGAATGGATGTCGTAGACGCCCGGCCCGATCTCGTTCGGATAGCGGTATTCCTTGAACCCCTCGAGCAGCTCCGACCCCGAGCGCGCGTTTTCGATCGAGATCACGTCGGCGTCCATCTTCTCGATCACCCGGATCACGTCGTTGAACTCGCTGTAGCACATGTGGGTGTGGATCTGGGTGGCGTCCGACACGCCCGCGGTAGCGAGCCGGAACGCGTTCACCGCCCACTCGAGGTACGCGGGCCACTCGGTGCGCCGCAGCGGCAGGCCTTCGCGCAGCGCCGGCTCGTCGATCTGGATCACGCGGATCCCAGCCGCCTCGAGGTCCTTCACCTCGTCGCGGATCGCCAGCGCCAGCTGCTTCGCGGTCTCGGCGCGGGGCTGATCATCGCGCACGAACGACCACTGCAGGATCGTCACCGGGCCGGTCAGCATCCCCTTCACCGGGCGCGCCGTCTTGGACTGCGCGAATGTGCTCCACCGCACGGTCATGGCCCGGGGGCGGGACACGTCGCCGTAAATGACCGGCGGCTTCACGTAGCGCGTGCCGTACGACTGCACCCAGCCGTGCTCCGTGAAGGCGAATCCCTCGAGCTGCTCGCCGAAGTACTCCACCATGTCGTTGCGCTCGAACTCGCCGTGCACCAGCACGTCCAGCCCCAGCTCTTCCTGGAGCTTCAAGGTGCGCGTGATCTGCTCCGCGATGAAGGCATCGTACTCGGGCGCCGTCAGCTTGCCGTCGTGCAGCTGCTTGCGCGCGGCGCGGACTTCGGCCGTCTGGGGGAACGACCCGATGGTCGTGGTGGGGAAGAGCGGCAGGCGCAGCTGCTTGCGACGACGCTCGGCGAACGGCGACGCGCGGCGCATGTCGGGCTCCGTGACGCCGCGCGCCCGCTGCTTCACAGCCGGGTTGTGAATGCGCCGGGAGATGCGTCGTCCCGCGAGCACGCGCGCGTTCGTCTCGAGCGCCGCCGCCACGGACTCCCGTCCGTCGCGCAACGCCCGCGCCAGCGTGGCCACCTCCACCAGCTTCTGCTTTGCGAACGCGAGCCACCCCTTGAGCTCGCCGTCGAGCCGCCGCTCCAGCTCGAGATCGATCGGGACGTGCAGCAGCGAGCACGACGGGGCCACCCACAGCTGGGCGGCGCCGGCGCGCTCCAGCGCGTCCTCCAGCTGGCGCAGCGCCGCCCCCAAGTCGGCCTTCCAGATGTTGCGACCGTCGATCACGCCGAGCGACAGGATCTTGCCTTCCCTCCCTCCGCCCGCCGGCCACGCCTGGAGCAGCGGCCCCAGCCGCGTCCCGGTGCGCACGGCGTCCACGTGCAGGCCGGCCACCGGCAGCTCCAGCGCCGTCGCCAGGTTGTCGTCCAGCGCACCGAAATACGTCGCGACCAGGAGCTTGACCTTGGGCGCCTGGTCGGCCAGGAAGCGATACGCTCGCGTGAACGCTTCACGCTCGGCCGGGGTGCGGTCGAGGGCGAGGCACGGCTCGTCGAGTTGCACCCACGTGGCGCCCGCCTCGGCCAGACGCGACAGCACGTCGGCGTAGACCGGCAACAGCGCGTCGAGCAGCGCCAGGCGATCGAACCGGGCCGTCCTCGTCTTGCCGAGCGACAGAAACGTCACCGGCCCGATCAGCACCGGCTTCGTCTCGATACCCAGGGCCTTCGCCTCGCGGAACTCGTCCACCGGCTTCGAGGACGACAACCGGAATGCCTGGCCCGGCTCGAACTCGGGAACGATGTAGTGGTAGTTCGTGTCGAACCACTTCGTCATTTCCATCGCGGTGACGTCGCGCCCGCCCGCCTGGACCCCGCGCGCCATCGCGAAGTAGGTGTCCAGGTCCACGGGGCCCCCTGTCCAGCCGTATCGCTTGGGCACCGCGCCCACCAACGCGCAGGTGTCGAGTACCCGGTCGTAGTAGGAAAAGTCGTTCGACGGGATGAGGTCGATGTCGGCGTCCTGCTGCAGTCGCCAGTGACGCTCGCGCAGCGCGGCGCCGGTCTTGAGCAGGTCCGCCTGGGGGACCTTGCCGCTCCAATAGCCCTCGGTGGCGCGCTTCAGCTCGCGGCCGGCCCCGAGGTGCGGAAAACCGAGATTGTGGGAAATGGGCATAGGGAGTGGAATCTACCTACACCCGGGGCCGGAGGTAACGCGCGTCCCCTCCGGTCCGGCGAGGGGGCCTACGGCTTGTGGGGGTTTGGCGGCTTGTGGCGTTTCCCCTGACCCGGTGGCACCCAATCGGGTGGGTGCGGCGGCCCGTTGCCCCCCGCGTTACCCACGCCGTTACCGCCGCCGTGGTTGACCCGCTCTGCCGCCTCCGCCGGCGTAGCCCCGTCGGCGACGCCGGCCTGCACCTCGCCCGGTAAGCTCAGGAGATCGCTCGACGACCGACCGTCCTTGATCATGCCCTCTACCAGCTGGACGGCCTGCTTGGGGGGGACGCCGAGCGCCGCCAGCGTGGCGGCGACCCGCAGCACGAGCGCCGGATCGTACGCGGCGCGGCTCGCCCGTACCAGCGCGCTCACGTGCCCGGCGCTCAGCCCGGCGCTCAGCCCGTCGGCCCCGCCTTCCACCACATCGGCCTTGGGGCTCTCCAGGCCGCCCGCACGCACCGCGTCCGTCGCTCCGGCGAGGCGCGCGGCGAGCGCGCGCACCGCCTCGATCACCCGTCCGGCCGGGACGCGTTTCGCCCCACCCTCGATCGCTTTCTGGACCAGCGGCTCCGTCGGCAGGCCGCGCGCCGCCGCGTCCGCGGCGATGTCCTTTACGGCGCTCTGGACCTCCGGCGGGACGTGCCCCTCGAGGCGCGCACCGACGTCCTGCGCCGCCAACCGCAGCGCCGTCGACAGCGCGAACCCGAGCGCCAAGAAGGATCTCACAGCGTGTGCGCTCCCCGCATAGTCACGGCCACCATGCTGTTGCGGCGGCCGAAGCCGTCCTCGATGGCGGGCGCCGCCGGGTCCGCCACCCAGCGCTCGCCGTCCACGACGAAGGCGTACTGGTGCTGGCCGACGGGGAGGGCCAGGGTGGTCGTCCACACGCCCGTGGTGCCCGCACGCACCAGGGGCGCGGCGTTCCGATCCCACTGATTGAACGTGCCCGCCACGGCGACGTGCCGGGCGCCGGGAGCGTACAGGACGAATCGCACGAACACGGAGTCGCGTGCCCCGCTGCGCGCCACTGGCGCGGGGGCAGGCGCGCTGCCCGGAGCCCGCGCCAGCAGGAGAGCGACGCCCGCCGCGATCGCGAGGGCGCCGGCCCACAGCGCGGGACGCACCCGCAACCGCAGCTCCACGTCGCGTGGCGCGGTGAGCCAGTGCCACGCGCGCCGCGTGCGGGAAGCGGCGTGACGGCGCACCACGGCCATCACGCGGTCGTCGAGCGTCGGCGAGAGGACGACCGGGGTGCGATCCACCGCGCCGACCAGGCGCAGCGCCTCCGCTCCCTCGGCCCGCAGCTCGGGCGGAAGCTCGGCAAGCGACAGCTCGCCGTCCAACAGCCGCTTCACGAGAGGGTGATAGCCGAGGCTCATAGGTGCTCCTTCATCAGGTCCCGCAACCTGTCGTACGCACGATGCATGCGCATCTTGAGCGATGCCACTGTCGCCCCTGTCCGCCCCGCGATTTCGTCGTACGCCAGCCCTTCTACGTGCTTCAGCACGAATACTTCGCGCTGCTCCGGCGTGAGGTGCGTCAGCGACCGCTCGAGTGCCCGCATTCGTTCAGCCTCCTCGAGCGTCCCATCGGGTCGGTCGGCCGCCGCCACACCGTCGTCTCTCTCGTCGAGCGGGCGGCCTTCCCGCTGCCGGCGCCGTCGCTCCGCATAACAGCGATTGCGCAGGATCAGGAAGAGCCACCCCGCAAACTTGTCCGGCTCGCGGCAATCCGCCAGACGATCGAACGCCCGGACCAGGGCGTCCTGCACCGCGTCCTCACCAGCGTCGAGGGAGCCCAGCATGCGCGCCGCGTAGCGCGCATAGCGGTCGCGGTAGCGGCGCACCAACACCGCATACCGCTCCACCTCGCCTCCCAGCACCGCACGTACGACCTCGCTGTCCGTAGCGTCGCCCGCGAGACCCAACCGTCACCCTCGCTGCCCGAAGTTGTGCAGGTGATGCTAGGGGCCGCGGCCCACGCGGGCAACCCGTCCGCCCCTAAAGAGTCGTCGGGCACGAAGTTGGTAACGCCGGACTGTGCTGCGACTGTGCGGCACAACGCGTTACCTCGCTCGGCGGCCGGCACTCTTCTATGGCGACAACGGAGCGTCGAGGATGCCCCACCGAGGAGAGGGAGGACAGGATGATTCGCACGCTACTCGGGTTCGCGGCGGTATGCGCCGTACCCACGCTGTTGGCGGCCCAGACGCCGCAGATTCCCAACGAGCATGCGTCCGACCAGGGCAAGGCCATGGTTGCGCTGCACTCCCAAGGTGCCGCCCACCGCGCCAAGCACCGGCGGGGGGACGTGATCGCGGTCGACGCGACGCGCAACCCCAACGCGGCGGCCCCGGCGACACGGGCGACGCGCGCCGTGCCGGGGCATGGCGACGTGCCCACCCTGCCGGCTCACCGAGCCACGCCCGCAACGCCGGCTCATAAGCAGGGGCAGCAGACCAACCCGCATCGGCCGTAACCAGAACAGCATTCAGACCGGAACGTAGGGGCGCGGCGTGCTGCGCCCCTACGCGTTTCTTGACGACTGTATCCCTCGCTCCGCGCGCCGCATAGCTTTGGTGCCGTGAAGCGGGCGATTCGTGCGCTGCTCGTGGCGGTGATCACACTTCCCGCGTCGGCAGCGGCGCAGACCGAGATATCCGTCGGTCTGGGCGTCGGCACCGTACGGTATGCCGCCGGCGCGGGCTTCGGCACGGCCGTGCTCTCGCCCGCGGTGCGCTACGCGTCCGCCACGCTGGCGGCGGATGTGTCGGGCGCGGTCGCCTCGCTTCCGGGAAGTGTGTGGGCCGGTCAGGGGCTCACCGGACTTTCCGTGGTTACGGCACCAATCCACACCCTGCGATTCGGTGCCGAGCTCGCGCTCGGCGGCACGACGCGCAGCGACAGCGGCTCGACCGCGGCGGCGCATGCCGTCGCGGAACTCTCCCGCTCGTTCGCCAGATGGGGGCTGGGCATCGGCGCCGGCCCGTCCACCGGCCTCATCGCGGGCGACCTGCCCGTCACGGCGTTGCACACCCGCGCGCGTGTGTGGTGGCGTCCCGAGAGCGGCCCCGGGGCGCCGGAGCTCCAGTTGAGCGTCGAGCCCACCCGGTTTCCGGACGGTTGGTTCACGGACGCGAGCCTCATCGGGACGATCGAGCGGGGGCGAGCGACCGTGTCGCTCTGGGCCGGGGGGCGGGTGTCGTCGGTCTTCGGCTCGAAGGCCGCCGGGGGCGCGTCCGCGCAATTCTTCGCTACGCCCAGGGTCGCGCTCGAGCTGAGCGGCGGGAGTTACCTCCCGGACCCGTATCAGGGCTTCCCCCAGGTGGGGTTCGTCAGCGTCGGGGTGCGCCTGCACGGCTCGGCGCGGACACCACGCGTGCGGTTCGCGCCGCTCGTGCCGGGTGTGCGGGGCGACAGCGCCGTGGTGCGGTTCCGGATGGCGGGGGCCCGTTCCGTGGCCATCGCGGGGGATTGGAACTCGTGGGAGCAGGTGCCGTTGCGTCCGCTGGGCGACGACGTGTGGGAAGGAGTGCTCGGCTTGCGGCGCGGCCTTTATCACTTCAACCTGCTGGTGGACGGGTCGGATTGGGTGGTGCCCAACGGCGTGGCGACGGTGCCTGACGGGCTGGGCGGGATGGTGGCGGTGCTCATCGTACCGTAGTGTAGAGCGTCCCTCTCACGGGGGTGCACATGGGCAGGATCAACTGGGGTCGCGTCGTGGTGGGCGGGCTGCTGGCGGGCGTCGTGCTCAACATCGTAGACTCTGTGTTTTTCGGCGTGATGATGAAGCAGGATATCGCCGCGGCGATGCAGGCGCTGGGCAAGCAGCCGGGGGCGATGGACAGGCTGGTGCCATTGTTCGTGGTGCTGGACTTCGTCACGGGCATCGGATTGCTGTGGGTGTACGCCGCGATCCGGCCGCGGTTCGGCGCGGGGGCCAAGACCGCGGTCATCGCGGGGGTCGCCGTGTGGTTCTTCGTCGGCCTGCTGCACGCGCTGGGTGAGGCGCCGATGGGGCTGTTCCCGCAGAAGATGTACACGGTCGGGACGATCGTGGCGCTGGTCGAGTACGCGGTGGCGGGGGCGGTGGGGGCGTACGTGTATAAGGAGATGTAGGGCCGAAAAAGAGGGGCGCAGCGTGCTGCTGCGCCCCTCGTCCCATTCACAGCCACCTGCTCCTAGGGATTGAGCGGCGTACAGTTGACCAACAGACCGCGCGCCGCGCACTCGTTGTCTGGAATTGGCATCACCCTGGCCACATGGCCGCCGGTCGGCGGCGTCGCCGGAACGTCCCCCATCCGGTTGTATCGGCGGGCGTCGATCCAACGGGTCCCTTGCTCCCACATCAGGGAATAGCGCCGGTTGTACAGCAACTCCTTGACGAACGCGCTGTCGGGGCTCGCGATCGTTACCGTGGTCGGAGTGAGTTTGCCAGCGCCGACCCGCACGGAGTCGATGTCAGCGAGAGCTTGTAGTTTGCCTCCCGCGAACCAGTTGGCCTCAGCGCGCAGCAGTACGAGCTCCTCATCCCGAATGATCGGAATCGCATGACTGGGATCCGCTTGCCCACCGGTGAAGTAGACGGTGAACTTGTCCGTCCCAGGGATCTCGCTGATCCCCCCAACGACCTGAGTGTCCGTAGCAGCCGTGATCTTGTCGAGCACACGCTGATCCTTGGCGCCACCCGCTTGCAGCTGGGCATCGGCTGCCTCGGATGGATGCGCGTAGAAGTTTACGGAACCGAGCGGATCCGACAGGCCGTTCGTCACGTCATTGGAACCGGTTGAGAAGTTGAAGTACACTCCGGTAGCGAAGTCAGCGGGCCTGCTCGAGATGAACGAGCCGCTGAGTGCGCCGAGTGCAGCCGTGTAGCAGGGGACACCGCACGCCGCGGCAGTCGCGCGGAGGACCTGCGCCTTCGCAGCCAGCGCGCGATTCACTTCCAAGAAGGTACTCGGCGTATTGAAGGACCCGAACCCCGAGGGGATGGTAAATGGGAACGAGGCCCCACTGCGACCGAGGTCAGCCTGAGCGGAGTCGAGCAGCCCGATGATGTACCCATACACGCTGTCCCGGCCCACAAATCGTCCGAGCGGCGCGGTGATCGGCACGTCGACGTCCACCGGCGCGCCCAGCGAGTCACGCGTCTCGATCACGTACATGAAGGCGAGCGCCTTGAGCGTGTTGGCCGCGGCTCGGGAAGCCGCCTTCTCGGCATCCGAGACTTGAGCAGTGGACACTTTGTCGAGGGCGGTCAGGTAGATATTGATGTTCCGGATGTGCGCGTATCGGCCGCCCCAAAGCGCACCGCCGAATCCACTTCCGACGAGGGTCGAGAGAAAGTAGGGTTCGAGGTAGTCAGGCTGGTTGTTGCCCGAGAGGTTGATGCCCTCACGCCCGAGCGAGCCGACGCGCCAAATGAACCCCTGAATGTCCGTGCGGGCGCCGGCAAACAGGCCGCTGGCAGCCCCGGCGAGCTTCGTCCGAGTGGGATTCTTGGTCAAGTCCTCGAGGTTCGGCTGATTCGTGTTCGGCACGTCGAAGAAGCCGGAGCACGCGCCCGCGCCGATCAACGCGGCCACGGTGGCGCCAGCCAGAGCCGCCCTGCGCAGCCCGAGTGTGTTGGTCATTGTCAGAACCCTGCCGTGATCGAGAAGAAGAAGCTGCGCATCGGCGGATACGGACCGAGGTCGATGTTGCGGGTGACCGCCTGCTGGCCGAAATTGCTTTCCTCGGGATCGTAGCCGAAGTAGTCGGTGAAGAGGAGCAGGTTACGGCCCGTCACGGTTATCCGCGCGGTACGTGCTCCGATCCAGTTCGCCCAGCGTTCGGGAAGGTCAGCGGATAGGCTCGCCTCGCGCAGCTTCAGGAATGTCGTGGATTGCACGAACGGCGCCGCGACGCTCCACAGGTTGCAGGAGTCATAGCGAGCCCGCCCGGCTGGCGTCGCCTGGTCCGGGGCCAGGCCATTGCAGTCGTAGAGGGACAGCGTCTGGTTCTGCTCGACCCCGCCGTACTGCCAGTCCCACAGCATCGAGAACGCCAGTCGCTTGTAGCTCACGTCGTTCACGAACGACCAGCGGAACCTCGGATTGGCCTGCCCCAGATAGCGATCGTAGTTCTGGCACGTGGTAGCGCAGGTGCCGGCCACAGTGTCCGTCCCGATGATCTGCGTGATCGGCCGTCCCTGTTGAATGAAGAACTGACCGTATGCCTTCCCGAAGCCGGCATTCGGGGGAGTGAAGCCGCACACTGGCGCAGCCGGTCCGGGCGGGAGGCAGACGTCCGGCACCGGCAGCGATTGCACCCGGTTCTTTAGTGATGTGAAGCTCGTTCGGAACACCCAGGTCAGGTCCTTACGCTGGATGGGTGTCAGCCCGGCCCCGATCTCGATCCCCTCGTTCCAGAACACGCCGCCGTTGATGATGCGCTGTCCATATCCCGTGGACGGCGCCGGTGTCGCAAGCAGCAGCAGATCGTGCGTATGCCGCGTGTAGCCCGTGACCTCGACGGTTGCGCGGCCGTTCCACAGCGTGGCGTCGAAGCCGGCCTCCAGCTCCTTGACGCGCTCGGGCTTGATGTCCGGCGCGCCTGCGGTTCCGGTGATCACCGTACCGACGGTGTTGTCGATCACGGTGCTCGACAGCGTCGTGAATTTTTGTCCGAACAGCGGTTGATTCCCCGTTTCTCCATAGGCACCCCGCAACTTGAGCTCGCTCCCCTCTCCCAAGAGCCCAGGGAAGCGGTACGATGCGGACGCCTTTGGGAATGCATAGTACTTGTTGATGTCGCCGAAGACACTCGAGCGCTCAGCGCGCACGCCAGCAGACAACAGCAGGCGCTCGCGCAGCGTCAGGAGCTCCTCTTGCGCATAGAATGCGAGCGTGCGCTCCGTTTGGTTGAACTCGAACGGGTCACCGAACACAGCTCCCAAGTCGATGTTGGACTGCCCCGGAAGCAGTCCGTGCGCCGTAGCGCGCGACGTCTCGAGTTCCCGGTCCTCCACTTGAACACCGGCAGACGCGGTTGCTTTGAACGCGGCGCTCGACGGCGCGTACGTGTGGATCGCGTTCACGTTCCAGTTCCATTGGCGACTGTGCCCGTTGGCCAGCGTCGACGTCCCTGGGTTTGCCAGCCGCGCCTCGTAATACAACTCAGGCGGCGATATCACCTCCGCCCGCTGGTCGAAGAGGTCGATCCCGCCCGCACCGACGAGACGGAGGTTGTGCCGCTCCGTTTGCACCGCCTGGAAGGTGAGCGTCGCTCCGCCGGTGAAGCGGTTCACCACCTCGTCGTTCGTGCCCAGCGCCGCACTCTGGAGCGGGTTCGACCCCTTGTACGTGAGCACGGGCTTCGGGTACGTGCCGCCCGCGGGCAAGATGTTCACGAACGACGGGATGTAGGCGATAGCGTAGGTGACGCTGGCGCCGTTGTTGTCGTTGTTCGTGAACCCCTTGTCGGTCTGGTTGCGGGTGAACTGTGTATTGACGCTCAAGCTCAACCGGCCCGAAAGCGTTTGATCGAGGTTGGCGCGCAGGGTCTGCCGGTTGTTGAAGGTGTTGAGAACGATTCCCGGATCGTGGATCACACCTCCAGATAGGTAGTAGCGGGTGTTTTCCGCACCGCCGCTCACGTTCAGGTTGGTCTCGTAGGAGAGCGGCCTTTCGCCCGCGATTTCCTGCAGGTGGTCGTAGAACGGGAGCTGGCCGGCCACCATATAGGACGCGATCGTGGCCGAGGTATACGGGAAGGTGTCCGTGAGGCTGAACACCCGCGTGGCCGGCCCACGCTCGAGCTCGAAGAACCCCATGCGCTGGGTGATGCTCGCCTGGGGTTTGCCGGCCTTGCCGCGGTTGGTCCGTATGATGACGACCCCGTTCGCCGCTTTCGAGCCGTAGATCGACGACGCGGCCGCGCCGCGCAACACTTCGATCGACTCGATGTCGTTCGGGTTCAGATCGGCGAGCCGGTTGACGGGATCGTCTTGCGTGGGCCCGCTGCCGCGGTTTGCCCCGCTCTGCGTCACGGAGTAGAGACCGGTAGGCAGCGAGGCATCGCTGTAGATCACTCCGTCAACCACGAACACCGGATCGGGCGAGCCAATCACCGTGTTGTTGCCGCGAATCTGGATCTGCGTTCCCCCGCCGGGCGCACCCGAATTCTGGCTTATGATGGCACCGGGCACCCGCCCAGCGAGTGCTCGATCGACTGCCGGTGCCGGCACGGCTGAGACCTCTTGACCACTGACGTTTGTAGCGGCGATCGCCGCGTTGCGCCGCTCCACGCCGGTCGCCTGGCCCGTGACGACCACTGCCTCGAGGTTGAACACGTCCGCCTCGAGCGCCGCGTCCGCTACGTTCTGACCCGCCGGGACCGACACCTCGCGCCGCTTGAACGCGATGCGGCGGAACACGAGCGTCGCGGCGCCGGACGGCGCCGAAATCGTGTAACGACCGTCGGCGTTGGTGATGGCGGCGAACGCCGCGCCCGTCACGGACACGTTCACGCCGGCGATCGCCTCGCCGTTCGTGGCCGAGGTGACGCGGCCGGTGATCTGGCGCTCCTGACCGGATGCGCCGGCCGCACCCAGCGCCACGAGCGCTAGGGCGACAAACGAAGTACGCTGTACCACGAAGCCTCCTGAGCGGTGAGCCGAACGAAAATCCCCCATATGCTGCGGCGCGTTCGGCACCTCCGCAAGAAGGGCCCGCCAGGCTAAGTTGAAACGCGCCCCCTCCCCGACCCCGAGACCCCGGAGGCCGTTCATGAGCGTGGACCGCCGCACCTTCCTCGAGCGCACCGCCGCCGCCAGCGCCGCCCTCGCCTGGCCCAGCGCCCCACCGACGCGTCGCTCCGACGACCTGGCCCCAATCTTCACCGAGATCGAAAAGCGCCACGACGAAGCCGTGGCGCGCCTGCAGGAGTGGATCCGACAGCCGTCCATCGCCGCCGAGAACCGCGGCGTGAACGAGGGCTGCGAGCTCACCATGCGCATGCTCAAAGAGGCGGGCTTCGATCAGGTGACGAAAATCCCGACCGACGGCCAGCCCGGCATCTTCGCGACGCTCGACGCCGGTGCTCCCCGAACGCTCGGTCTGTACTTCATGTACGACGTCAAGCAGGCCGATCCCGCCGAATGGTCCTCGCCGCCCTGGACGGCCGCCATCGTCGACCGGCCGGGGCTCGGCAAGGTGATCATGGGCCGCGGGGCAGTGAACCAGAAAGGTCCCGAAGCGACGTTCCTCGCCGCGCTGCACGCCATCCGCGCCGCGGGCAAGAAGCCGCCGCTCAACTTCGTGCTCGTGGCCGAGGGCGAGGAGGAGATCGGCTCGCCCCACTTCCCCCAAATCGTGCGCCGCCCCGAGGTGCAGGCCGCGCTGCGCCGCACCATCGGGATCTTCATGCCCTCGGCAGCGCAGGCCTCCGACGGCCAGGTGACCATCACGCTCGGCGCCAAGGGCGTGATCGAGTGCGAGCTCGTTTCGAGCGGGGAGCGGTGGGGCCGCGGGCCCAAGAAAGACATCCACTCGAGCAACAAGGCGCGCGTGGACAGCCCGGCGTGGCACCTGGTCGAGGCGCTGGCGACGCTGGTCTCGCCCGACGGCAACGAGCCCGCGATCGACGGCTACGCCGACAAGGCCCGCCCCTTGTCCGCGAGTGACAAGGCGATGGTGGCGACGGCGGCGCGCCGCCTCGACGAAGCCGTCGCGAAGCGGGAGATGGGCGTGGACCACTGGGTGCACGACGTGAGCTGGGTCGAGGCACTGGAGCGCCTCGTGTCGCGGCCCACGGTCAACATCGAGGGCCTGGTGGGCGGCTACACCGGCCCGGGAGGCAAGACCATTCTGCCGCACCGCGCGGTGGCGAAGCTCGACTTGCGGCTGGTGCCCGACATGACGGCGGCCGAGTCGCTCGCGGCGCTCAAGGCGCACCTCGCGAAGCGCGGGTTCGGCGACGTCGAGGTGAACATGACGGGCGGGTACGATCCCACCACCACGCCGGGCGACGCGTCGCTCATCAAGGCGCAGGTCGCGGTGTACCGGCGCTCCGGGATCGATCCGGTGATCCTGCCGCGGATCGCGGGCTCGTGGCCGGGCTACGTGTTCACGGGCGATCCGCTGCGGCTCCCCGCCGGGCATTTCGGGCTGGGCCACGGCAGCGGCGCGCACGCGCCCGACGAGTATTACGTGATCGAGTCGCAGAACGCCAACGTGCGGGGGATCGACGGGGCGGCGCGCTCGTATGTCGAGTATCTGTACGAGGTGGCGCGGGCGGGCTGAGTGACGAGAGGGGCAAGAAAAACCGCCGGGCGCGGATGTCGCGCCCGGCGGTCTTTGGTTCAGGGGCAGCCTTACTGCCGCGCCTGCACCTCGAAGGTGTTGATCGGAAGGTGGGAGAACACCTTGTCCGCGGAAATGGACGGCGACGTGCACCCCGTCGGTCGGTCGTTGATCACCTGGCCCAAACGGCCAAACCGCCGCATGTCGATCCAGCGGTGTCCGCCTTCATACAGCAGCGAGTAGAAGCGCTGCTTCAGAAGCTCATTTACGAACACCGAATCGGTGCTGCCGGTCGTCACCGTGGTGGGGTTCAGACCGCCCGATGTCTGCCGGATGAAGTTCAAGTCGCTGATGGCCGTCGCCTTGTTACCCGTGGCAGCGAACCAATTACCCTCGGCGTCGAGCAGGATCAACTCCTCGTTCCGAATGATCGGGATCGGCGAGTTCGGGCTGGCGTAGCGCGTCCACGAGAGATCTGACGACAGGCAGGCCAGTGAAAACGCGGCACGCGTGGTCACTTTCGCCAGAAAACGCTTGTCCTGCAGCGTACCACCGGTCTGGAGCTCGACGCTGTCGGCGACGGATGGGTGCGCCAGATTGATGGCCGTGGCCGGGTCCTGGAACAGTCCGTTGGGGAGATCCTGGTTCCCGGTGCTGAACACGTTGTATGCGCCGAGGTCCAGGGACGCCGTCGTGCTCCTGAACGACTGCGCGAGGGCCGTCAGGACCGAGTCCCAACAGGCCGCGCAGGAAGACCAGCCCGCCGACCCATAGGACGTCTGGACCGCTCCGGACAGCTCTCCGAGGCTCGCCCTGTAGGCCCGTACGCGGGCCGCCAGCGCGCGATTGACCTGCAGGAACGTCGCCGGTGTGGTGAACCCCTCGAAGCCCGGGCCGGGATCGAAGGCGAACGTCAGCCCGCCGTTCTGGAGGTTGGTCCTCGCCGAGTCGAGAATGGCGATCACGGCCTTGTACGCCGAATCGTTGGAAACGAGCGGCGCGAGCGGCTGGTCGATCGCCCGGTTCACGTCGATCGGAATCGAATCCTGGGTGTGCGCGTTCAGGACGTTCAAGAACGACAACGCCTGTAGCGTCTGCACGTAGCCGCGCACGCCGTTCTTCTCGGCGTCGGTGATCTGAGCCGAGCCGATCGCGTTGAGGATGGCATACCCGGCCGCGATGGTGCGGTACTCGGGCTGCCATTGCCCGCCTCCGAACGCGTTGTTGCTCGCGTCGAGCGGGCCCGCCAGGAGCTCGGTGGTGAACCGCGGATCGGCAGTGTCGAGGCGGTAGCCTTCCCGTCCGAGGATCGCGGCCTTGAGGACCCAGTTGGCGTAGTCCGTGCGCAGCGCCGCCAGGAGGCCGACGGCTGCCGCATCCACTTGGGCGCGCGTCGCGTTCGGGCCGATGGAAGGCGGACTGTTCGGGTTCGTGATGTCGAAGTTGCAGGCCGCGACCGCCAGGGCGCCTGCCACGGTCAGCCCGACGAAGGCCCGGGTGTTGTACGTGCGCATGGTCAGAACCCCACGTCGATCGAGAAGAAGAAGCTGCGATTCGGCGGGAACGGCGCCACGTCGATGTTCCGCCCGATCGCTTGGTTGCCGAAGTTCGAGACCTCAGGGTCGAGCCCCTTGTACGGCGTGAACCGCAGCAGGTTGCGACCACTGAACGAGACGCGTGCGGTGCGCATGCCGAAATGCCGCGGTACGCTCGACGGCAGCTCGTAACCGACGTTGAGCTCGCGCAGCTTCAGGTAGGATCCGTCCTGGACGTACACCTTGGTCTGCGGGTTCAGCGAGTCGGACCATGCGGAAATCCGGGCGTTCCCGGCCGGCACCTGATCCACGGAGTTCCCGGCCGCATCGTACAGCAGCTGCGTCAGGTTGATGATGTCCCCGCCGTGCTTCCACTCCCACGTGAAGCCGAGGCTGAGGCGTTCGTACGTCAAGTCACTCGACAACCCCGCCCTGAAGTCCGGGTTGGCGTCGCCGACATGGCCCTCGGAGCCGACGATCTGCGTCGCCGACTTTCCCTGCTCGATGCGGAAGGCGCCGAGCGACGTGCCGAACCCCAGGGTGTTGAACGCCGGGACGGGAAGACTGTCGATGTTGCTGCGACTCAGGTCGAACGTGCCTCGCACAATCCAATTCACCTCGGGCGTCCGCACGGGAGACACAGCCGCCGCGATTTCGATGCCCTTGTCGCTCAGCTGCGCCCCCGGCGCGTTGAAGATGCGGGTCGCGAATCCGGTGGAGGGCGCGAGGGACTGCACGAGCAGCAGATCGGTAACGACCTTCCGGTAGACCGTGACGCCGAGCGTTGCGAACTCCTTGCCAAAGGTCGCGTCGAGACCGGCTTCGATCTCCGTGTTGCGCTCCGGCTTGATGTTCGGATCGCCGAGCTGCAGCGCGGGGAACTGCCCGAACTGACCCCCGACCACCTGAGTGCTGTCGACTACGTAGCGCGCTCCAAACAGGGGCGGGTTGCCGGTTTGACCCCAGGCCGCGCGCAGCTTCATCTCGTCGACGCCGGCGAGCGGCTGCACGAACCGGTAGGACGCTGCCGCTTTCGGGAAGAAGTAGAACTTCCGCGGGTCGCCGTTCACGCTCGAGCGGTCGGCGCGGATCCCGGCGGTCAACAGCAGGCGTTGGTCCGCCAGCAGGACTTCTTCCTGGCCGTAGATCCCCATGTTCTTCACGGGTTGCTCGGACTGTGACGACGTCAGGCTGGTGGCTTGGCTGACGTTCTGCAGGCCGAGCGCGATCGTACGCCCCACAAGGTTGGTGAGGTTGAGATCGCGATTCTCATACTGGAACCCCGCCGAAGTGGTCGCTTGAAAGGCGTTCGAGGCCGGCGTGTAGGTATGCACCACGCTCCCGACGAGGTTCAGTCTCAGATCGCTCGCCTTGCCCAGTACGACGGTGCCCGGTTGACCATCGAACGGCTCAAACTGGAGGTTGGCGGGCGACAGGACATCGTTCCGCTGGCTGAAGAAATCCAGACCACCGGTCAGGTTGAACACCAGACGTTGCGTGGGCGTGGTGACTGCGTCCACCTTTGCCGTGGACGTGCCCAAGACGCGCCACACGTCTTCGGAGTTCCTGAGCTCCGCGAACGTCTGGAGCGGGTTCGACGGCGCAAAGGGATTGACCGGATACACGCCGTCTACGGGACGCAAGTCGAGGAAGCTCGGCGTCGTCGGATACACGAGATACGTGCTCGTCCCCGTGTTGTCGTTGTTCGAGATCCCGCGGTTCGACAAGTCGTGTATCGCATTCAGGTTGAGGCTCACCTTGAACCGCGAGCCGAGCAGCTGGTCCAGATTCGCACGGATCGATTGCTTCTGATAGCCCGTGTTGGGCGCGATCCCACCGTCCTTCTTTACGAGGCCCGACAGATAGTAGGTCGTCTGATCGTTGCCGCCCGTCACGCTAGCATCGGTTTCTGCGGCGAGCTGATGCTCCCCGTACAACGGCTGCTCGTTGTCGAAGAACGGGCACTTGCCCCCCGGCAGGTTGCACAGACCCCGGATCACGGTGCGCGTGGCCGTGTCCCGGGGGACCTTGGGAGCAAAAACGCCGAAGGCCTCGGTGGTATCGTTGAACTTCCGGGCGCCCATCTTGTTCGCCACGCCGAACGTCCCGAAGCGCTGGGTCACACTGAACCGCGGGGCGCCCGGACGGCCGCGGCGGGTCGTGATGATGATCACGCCGTTCGCGGCCTGCGATCCGTAGATCGCCGCGGCGGACGCACCCTTTAGGGCCTGGATGTCCTGAATATCGTTCGGATTCAGGTCCGCGATGCGGTTGACCGGGTTGTCCTGGTTGGACGCGTTCCCGCCCGCGGCCGCGGCCGTGATGGCGTTCATGTTGCTCGCAATCGCATCGTTCGCGATCACCAGACCGTCCACCACGATCAGCGGGTCGACGCCCGCGTTGATCGTCGTCACGCCGCGGAACGCGATCTGGCCGCCGCCCCCCGGCGCGCCCGAGTTCATCTGCACCAGCGCCCCAGGAACCTTCCCTTGCAGCGCGCTTTCGAGACTCTGGGTCGGCGCCCGGTTCAACTGCGCTGCGCTCACAGTGGTCACGGCGTTGGCCAGGTTGCGCTGCTCGACGCCCGTCGCCTGACCGGTGATCACCACCGCCTCGAGGTTGAATACGTCCTGCTCGAGCTGGGCCGTGACGTCGCCCGCCCCGGCGGCGACCGGGATCTGCGCGTGCTTGAAGCCGACGCCGCGCACCAGCAGTGTCACCGCCCCCTCCGGTGCCGAGAGCGAGAACTCGCCCCGGTCGTTGGTGAGCGCGGTGATCGGAGTCCCCGCAACCGCCACCGATGCACCGGCGACGGGCTCCGCCGTCGCCGCACTGACGACTTTTCCGCGGATGGAACGCTGCTGGGCCGCCGCCCCGAGGCCGACGGCGAGACTCAGCGCGAACGAGACAAACAAGACACGTGGTATCACGATCCCTCCGGACCTGGTTACGCCGCACGAAACGGCAAACGCCCGCTACGTTGCGCGCGATTCCCGAGGTCCGCAAGGAGGGGAGGTCAGGGCGCGACCGCCGAGGCCGCTGCCCGCCGCGCCCGCAAGCCCGCGTACACGGGAGGCCCTGCCGCCGCGAGCAACACCGCCACGAGCACGCCCGGCAATCCGATCGCCCGGCTCCGCACCTCGAGCGCCACGCCCAGGGCGAGCACCACGAGCGGCAGCGCGGCGAGCGCCACGAGCCACGGCACGCCGAGCGGCACCCGGAACGCGCCGCGCAACGTCGGCTCCGCGCGCCGCAGCCGGATCAGCGCCGCGAACTCGAGCCCGAGCGCCGCCGTGTAGAGCAGCACGTCGCCCGCGAGCAAACCGCCGAACGGCAAGAGCGAGAACACCGAGTACACCACCGCCGAAACGAGCACCGCGTTCGCCGGCGTGCCCCGCGCATCGGTGCGCGCCAGCGCCGCCGGCAGAAGACCGTCCTGCGCCAGCACCAGAGGAATCCGCGAATACACGAGCAGCAGGGCGTTGAAGAGCGCGAACGCGGAGAGCATGCCCGCCAGCGCGACCCAGACGCCGAGCCATCCGCCCACCACCGCGCGCGCGAGCCCCGGCCAGGCGCCGTCCGTCCACGCCGTCCACTCGGTGAGCGCCAGCACCGGAATGATCGTGAGGAGATAGACGAGCGTCACGAGCGGCAGCGCGCGAGCGAGGGCCCGCGGATAGGTGGCCGACGCCTCCTCGATCTCACCGCCGATCGTCGAGGCGTTGTCCCAGCCCGAGTAGTTCCAGATGCTCTGGGAGACACCAATGCCGAGTGCGCCGAGGAAGGACGTGCCGGTGGAGTGAAACGGCGTTACCGGGAAGGGCGTTGCCGGTTGCCCGAGCCAGCGGGCGAGCGCCACGGCCGCGAGCACCCCGAACGGCGCCAGCACCGCCGCCACGAACCACCCCGACGCCGTGCCGACCACGCGCGTCCCTCGCAGGTTCAGCCACGTCGCCCCCCAGATCATCACCAGCGCCACGAGCCAGCGCTCCAGCCAGCCGAGCCCCGGCACGAAGAAGCCCACATACTGGATCAACAGCACCGGGTAGATCGCCATGTCGAGCAGCGAGTAGGTCCACGACAGCCAGCCGTTCCAGAAGCCCCAGAACCGGCCGAACGCCCGCTTCACCCACTGGTAATAGCCGCCCTCGGCCGGGAGCATCGACGCCAGCTCGCCCACGAGCAGCGTTTCGGGCACGCTGTAGAGCAACGGCGTGGCCACCAGCAGCAGCAGCGCGACCCCCGGTCCGACCGAGCCGACCAGCCCCTCCAAGCCGAACGGCCCACCCGACACGGTGAAGAACATCACCGCGACCAGGGGCCCGAGTCGCAGGCGGGAGGGGCGCGCGGGAGGACGCTGCGTCACGCGCTGGCGGGACCGACGACCAGCGTGGCGACCAGGCAACACCAGGCGACCGACGCGGCGTGAACGCGCATTGTGACCTCGGAGGGGGGTCCCGGAGGTAATCTAGAAGGGTCGTGGCGCAAGAAACGAACCTGCCCGGAAGGAGTCGCTCATGAGGTCGATCGTCCGTCCCCTGCTGGCGGCCGCTATCGGGATCGTGGTCGCGCGATGCGGCGAACCATCCCTCACCGCCCCGCAGCCCATCACCGCGCTGCCCCGCACGCTGAGCGCGGCGGAAACCGGACTCATCACCGCTGACAACCGGTTCGCCTTCAATCTGTTCGGCGAGATCGCGCGCCAGGCGAGCCCTGACTCGAACCTCTTCGTCTCGCCGCTCAGCGCGGCGATGGCGCTCGCCATGGCCTACAACGGGGCCGGCGGCACCACGCAGGCCGAGATGCAGCAGGTACTCGAGCTCGACGGCATGACGCTCGACGACGTCGACCAGTCCTACCGCAGCTTGATCGGGCTGTTGCGGGGGCTCGATCCCCAGGTGGCGTTTACGATCGCCAACTCCGTCTGGTACGACCCGAACCCTGTGTACGCGCCGACGCCCGACTACCTCGCAACGACCAGGACGTACTTCGATGCCCGGGTCGAGAGCCTCGACTTCAAGAGTCCCAGTGCGGCACCGACGATCAACGCCTGGGTGAGCGATCAGACGCACGGCAAGATCCCGACCATCGTACCCGATCCCATCCCTCCGTACGCCGTGGCCTACCTCATCAACGCGATCTACTTCAAGGGGAGCTGGACCGCGCGCTTCGATAAGGGGCTGACTCGGCCCGGGACGTTCAGACTGGTGAACGGCGCCGCTGCGACGGTGCCGATGATGAAGCACGGGCGCACCGTCCCAATCGCCATCGCGAGTGTCAACGGGGTGACCGTGCTCGATCTGCCGTACGGGGGTGAGGCGTTCAGCATGACGATCGCGCTGCCGCAGGACGCGGCCGGGATCGACTCGCTCGTCCAGGGACTGACGGAAGAGCGCTGGCGCGGCTGGGTCGCCGCGCTCGATTCCGGATCGTTCGAAGTGGTCATCCCGAAGTTCACGCTCACGTACGGGCTGACGATGAACGACGTGCTCCGCGCGCTCGGAATGCCATCGGCATTCTGCGACGCGCCCCACCCCGACTTCACGCGACTGAATCCGAGCGGCGCCTTGTGTGTCTCAGATGTGAGACACAAGACCTTCGTGGACGTGAACGAGGAGGGCACCGAGGCGGCGGCCGCGACCTCGGTCGAGATCGGTGTCACGAGCCTGCCGGCGTCCGTGCAGGTCGATCGGCCGTTTGTCTTCGCGATCCGGGAGCGGCTCTCGGGAACGATTCTGTTCCTCGGCCGTGTGATGAACCCCACGGCGACCTGACGGGGGACTCCTCAGGGGCTCGTCGAGGCCAGCTCCGAGGCTCTGCGGACCGGACGTCGCGCCGGCTTGGCACTGCGGCCCAGCACGCGCTCGTACACCGCGAGCTCCTGGCGCGCGATCCGCGGCCACGCGAACCGCTGCGCCTTCTCGACGCCGGCACGCCCCATCGCCTCGCGCCGGGCGGGATCGCCCAGCAGCGCGATGGTCGTCTCCGCCCACACGGCGGGATCGTCCTTGGGGATGACCACCGCTTCGGCGCCGCCGCCGATCACCGACCGGAAGCCGAGATTGTCCGACACGACCATAGGAGTGCCGCACGCCATCGCTTCGAGCAGCGTCACACCGAACGACGCGATGGTGGTGGGGCACAGATACAGGTCGGCCGAGCCGTAGTAGGCGGGGCGATCCTCGAAGACCTGCCCGGCAAACCGCACACTTGCGGCCAGTCCCTCCGCCCAGGCGCGCCGCTCGTAGTAGCGACGCCACGGCCCGTCTCCCGCGACCGTGAGGACGGCGCCGGGATAGCGCGCCAGGATCCGGGGCATGGCCTCGAGCAGCGTGCCCAGCCCGTTGCGTGGCTCGATCCGTCCGAGGAACAGGAGCCGGGGGTGGTCCGTGAGGGCGTCCGTGGGCCGGCGCCCGTTGGGCTTGAAGAAGCTCGTATCCACGCCGTTGGGGATGACGTCCCACTCGGCCCGGAAGTAGCGGGAATTCGCGTCCACGACCGGTTCGCTCACCGCGATCGTGGCCGCGTGCCGGTCGAGCACCCGCTGGAGCGGCCGCCGGAACACCCGGCAGGCGGCCGAGCGCGGAAACCACGAATGAAACGTAGCGACCACCGGGATGCCGGCCCGCCCGGCGGCGAACGGCGCGGCCAGGCCGAAGGTCGGCGCGAGCCCCCCATGCACGTGGACGATGTCGTAGCGGCCCGCCCGGAACAGCTCCTCGAGCCGGCGTCGCAGCCGCCACCCGGTCGTGACACGCGACACGCCACCGTTCGAGTAGATCACCCGACTCGTACCCACCCGGCGCACGAACGGGGCGTCGGGATAGTCGCCCATGTGGGACGTGACGACCGTGGCCGTGTGACCCCAGGCATTGAGCTGCAAGGCGAGGTTGTGCACGTGCTCGGGGACGCCCCCGAGCTGTGGATAGTAGTCCTCGGCGACCAGCGCGATGCGCATGACGAACCTGTCAGGCGAGTGGTGGACGGGCGAACGGCTTCGTCACTGTGACCCCCGAGCACGCGCCGCGGTCACGCTGGCCGCGAGCCGGGTGACGGCAGCGAGCACCGCGCGGGGCTGCTCTTCATAAATGAAGTGGCCGGCCCCGGGCACCGAATCGAGGGCGAACGCGCGGACGGCGTGCTCCAGCAGCCGCACTTCCTGATCGCCCACATCGCCGTCGTGGCGCGCCCCACCCACGATCAGCCGCACCGGACAGCGCAGCTCGGCGAGATGAGGCGAGAGTCTTTCGGGCTCGCGGGCGTTGCCCATCGCCAGATAGGCCCTGAGCGTGGCGTCGAGATCGCGCGCCGCCCCGGCCGTGTAGCCCTGGACGACGTCGTCCGTCACCCAGGTCGAGTCTCCCGACGAGTCGATCAGCAGACCGCGGATCTTGCGCCGGATCAGCCGGATCCCGCCGAACAGCTTGATCCAGGGCGCGAACCGCAGGGCGCGCTTGAACGCCGGTGTGAGCGTCGTCTCGGTGGGCCCCCCCTCGATCGACACCAGCCCCCGGACCAGATCGGGGCGGTGGTAGGCGAGGCGGAAGGCCTCGGATGCCCCGATCGAGTGGGCGACGATCAGGACGCCCCGCACGCCCAGGGAATCGAGTACCGCGGCGATGCGACCGGCCTGAGCGGTGAGCGAGTAGTTCGCCTTGCGGGGGCGACTCGAGGAGCCGATGCCGAGCGGCTCGACCACCACCGCCCGGTAGCCGGCGGCGGTGAGCAGGGGGACGAGCTTGCGAAACCCGAAGGCGGAGCCGAACAGGCCCGGAACGAGGACCACGGGCGCTCCCGCGGCCCTGCCGGCCACCTCCACCGCGAGCGACTCGGCGGGGGCGACGGGGACCCTGAACACGCGCGCGGTCGGCGCGCTGTCGGAGAGCAGCAGAACGGCCAGCAGCCACACGATTTCAGACTCGCGTCAGGGGGATCGCGTCACGTCGACGTTCCGAGTGCCGCCCGCAGCTCCGCCAACCGGGCGCCGATCGTTTCCGGCGGCACCGCGGCGAGGTCGGGAGGCAACAACCGACGGCTGGTGCATTCGAACGCCGCGATGAGACGCTGGTACTCGAGCTGCAGCGGATACGACGGCGGCTGGAAGTCGCGGATGAGCTCGCGCAACAGCGCGGCGCTCAAGACCTTTTGGCCCCCGGCCGCCATGCGCCGGCTGCCGCGCACCAGAATTGCTTCCAAGTCGGCGGCGGAGAGCGCCTCACGCGTCTCGCCCAGCAGCGCTGCCGCATCGACTCCAGGCTCGAGCCCGATCCCCAGCCGCTCCCGCAGCAGATCGAACACCTTCGCGCGCTCCGCGATGGTGGCGGGCGGGAAGAGCGCCAGGTGCTCCTCGGCACGGCCCTGACGCTTGAGGTCCACGGGTACGAGGTCGGGCCGGCTGGTCATCAGGAACCAGATCACCTTGCCGCGACGGCGCGTGTCGCCCATGAAGGCCGCGAGCGAGGCGAACACCCGCTCGGACACCCCGGAGTCCGCTCCGCCCGTCTCGCGGGTTCCGAGTGCCGCGTCGGCTTCGTCCACCACCACGGCGACGGGACCGATCGCATCGAGCAGCGCCAGGACGCGCTCCAGGTTCGCCTCGGTTTGGCCCTGCCACTTGGAGCGGAAGTTCAGGAGCTCGACCACCGGGATCCCGATCTCCTTCGCGAAGCACTGGACGATGAAGCTCTTGCCGGTGCCCACCGGACCGCAGATCAGGTAGCCCATCGGCACCACGTCGAGCCGGCCCTGCGACAACGCCTGCGCCGTCTCGCGCAGGAGCGCCTTCGCGCCTTCGTGCCCTGCGACCGCGTCGAGGCCGACGCGGCTGGTCATGAATGTCAGCAACCCGCCGCTCGCCTCCTCGATCAGCCGCTTCTTTTCGCGCGTGAGCGCGTCCTGATCGAGCGGCGCGCCGCCCGCCTCGGCTTCGGCGAGCAGGCTCTCGAGGTGGAGACGCGTGAGACCCGCGGTGAGGATCGCGACGCGACGGGCGTCCACGGCGGCGAATGTCTCGGGACGGCTGCCGCGTCCCGCAAGATACGCGTAGCGCTCCTGCTCGTCCGGCACGGGGACGGCGATCTCGAACGTGCGGGCATCGCCCACCAGTGCGGCCGAGAGGGTCGCGGTCGTCTCTACGAGCAGACAGAACGTCACGCTGCGGTGCAGGAACAGCGGCTCGCTCGCCCAACGGCGCAGCGTGACGATCGCGCCGCGATCCTCCGCCGCGAGCTGCCCCGGCTCGCCCGCCGGTGCCACGGTTTCCCCGTAGTCGATGATGACCGCGGCTGAAAACCGCGGGCTCCCGCCGAGCTGGTAGCGCAGGTAGGTCTCGATCAATTGCAGCGCCCGGTCGGGATCGCGTGGCTGCACCTGGGCCAGATTCGTCCCGCCGATCTTGTCGTACGCCTTGAGCACGGTCTTGAAGTCGTTCTCGACGTCCCGGTCCGAGAACCCGATCCCCGCGCCACGGTCGTACGTGACGATCGCCGAGCGGTCGTTCAGAATCACTTGGGCGAGGCAGTCGCTGATCGTGCCGAAGCGCCGGGCGCCGAGGGGATGGAGGTCGCGCACACCGGGTCCATACAGGATGAAGAAATCGATGCCGCGCTGGCGGATGCGCCGCTGGAGTGTCTTGGCCCAGACCGGGAGAGACGGCAGCTCGCTCATCGCGCCGAGACTACCATGGCGCCCGAGACTCGTCAACGACGCGGGCGCGGCATATTTCCGCGCATGCGAGCCCTCTGGCTGGAGGATCGCCGCCTGCGCGTGCGGGACGACGTTCCGCTCCCCGAGCCGCCCCCGGGCGAGGCGCTGGTGCGCGTGCTGTGCGCCGGCATCTGCAACACCGACATCGAGCTTACGCGCGGGTACTACCCGTTCAGCGGGATCCCGGGCCACGAGTTCGTCGGCGTCGTCGCGCAGGGGCCTGCGCCGCTGGTCGGCCGGCGCGTCGTCGGTGAGATCAACGCCGTGTGCGGCGCGTGCGGCGCGTGTGTCGCGGGCCGACGCAGCCATTGCGAGCGTCGTACCGTGCTGGGCATCGTGAACCGGCACGGCGCGTTCGCCGAGTATCTCACGCTCCCAGCCGAGAACCTGCACCTGGTGCCGGACCAGGTGGCGACCGACGCCGCGGTGTTCACCGAGCCCCTCGCGGCGGCGCTCGAGATCCAGGAACAGCTCTCGATCGACCGCGACGCCCGCGTCCTGGTGGTGGGCGACGGCAAGCTTGGCCAACTGGTCGCGCAAACCCTCGCGCTCACGGAATGCGAGCTGCTGGTCGTGGGACGGCATGACGCGAAGCTCGCGCTGCTCGCGGGGCGCGGGATCGCGGTCGGTCGACCGGACGGCGTGGCGCCGGGCCGGTTCGACGTGGCCGTCGAGTGCACCGGCAACCCCGACGGCTGCGCGGTCGCGCAGCGGGCCCTGCGCCCGCGCGGGACCTTGGTGCTCAAGAGCACCTATGCGGGCGCCCTCACGCTCGACGCGGCGGCGGTGGTGGTGAACGAGCTCACACTGGTGGGATCACGCTGCGGCCCCTTCGCTCCGGCGCTGCGGCTACTCGCTGAGGGACAGGTGGCGGTCGAGCCGCTCATTCACGCCCGCTACCCGCTGCGCGCCGCGGTGGAAGCGTTCGCGCACGCGCAGCGGGGGGGCGTATTGAAGGTGTTGCTCGAGCCCTGAGTCGTTACTGCTTGACCGCCATCACGGCCGCATAGGCGTCCAGGTACCCGGCGCCCACCTCCCACAGGGCAAACGTCGGCAGCGGACGCGCCGTCTGGGTGATCGCGGAGGCGACCTGGTCGGGAGTGAGCGTTCCGCCGGCGGCCTCCTGTAACAGCGCCACGACGCCCGCGACGTGCGGCGTCGCCATCGACGTGCCGGACGCGCACGTGTAGTAGGGCTGGTTGGCGAGGTCGATCGCGCAGGTGCTGGTGAGATTCAAGTCGTGATTGGCGTCGAGCGCGTTGAGGACGGTCCCCGTAGACGCGCGCGTCGAGACGATGTGCACGCCGGGGGCCGTGATATCGGGATGATACAGCTTGTCACCCGGCATGCCACGCGAGGAGAAGTCGGCGAGGATCGGCGCCCGGTTCTGGCCGGTCGGGTCGTCGCAGTGGATCGCGGAGTTGGTCGGGTCCGGGGTCACGAGCTTGCAGCCCGCCGCCACGCCGATCACCCAGGGCGCCACGCTGTAGGGGTTGAGGGTGTTCTGATCGGGTCCGTCGTTGCCGGCGGCGAAGACGACGGTGATCCCATGGTTGTGCACCGTCTTCGAGGCCTTGTTGATGGGATCCTTGGGATCGAACGCGCCGCTCGTGCCCCACGAGTTGTTCACGACCTTGATGTTGTAGGCAGCCTGATGGTCGAGGATGTAGTCGAATCCGGCGAGCGCAAAGAAAATGAAGAGCACGTCTCCCGTACCGACGCCGATGAGACTCGCGCCCGGCGCCACGCCCGTGTAGTAGCCGGCCGAGGCGGTCCCGAGGCCGGCGGTGATCCCGGCGACGTGGGAGCCGTGGCCCACCGACGTCTCGCTGTTGGGGAGGTTTTCGGCGAAGATATCGACGCCCTGCTTCAGCGCCTTCGGGGCGGAGTTTCCGAACGTGACGACGTCACTCAAGTTGAAAATGACCTTCACGTTCTGGACGGTGTGGCTGGGATAGACGAGGTCGGGATTGTAGAGCCCGTCTATCCCCGAATCGAGGATCGCGATCCCCATCCCCTTCCCGGTGATCCCCATCGCGTGCACGGCGTCCGCACGGATGGTCGGGATGCTCTCGTGCAGCATGAGGGCGTAGAGGCCGCTGCCATGTCCGTAGTACTGCAGCTGCCGGTTCAGGTAGACGCCTTGGACGCCGGGCAGCGCGGCGATCGCGCTGATCTGGGTCGGCGTCGCGACGCCCGCCACGAGCTCGAGGTGCTTGAACTGCACCACACCGGCGCCGAGGTTGAGCATCGCGCTGGTGACGGCGTCGCGCGTGGTGACCGCCTCGTTGTAGTTGACGATGATCTCCAGGGTCGCGGTGGGCGCGGCGCCCGTGAGCGCGGTCGTGAGCGCCCCGTCGAGCCGGGGGGACCCGGGACGAGCCGGGGCGGCGACCTCGCGCGGCGGTTCGCACGCGGTCGCGAGCAGCAGGGATGCGGCGAGCAGCAGGCGTCTCATCGGTCCTCCACGGCCACGTTGGGTGAACGCAACACCGGAATTGTTCCCCCCGAGAGGCGGCAAAAGTGATGCCGATGGTCAACGTGGATGAGCGGCGGCAGGAGGTGTGGCGAGGATGCTACGACACAGGTGGCGTGAACCCGGGGGGAACGGGGCGCAGGTGCACGCCTGAGGCGGCGAGTGGCCAGGGGCAGAATCGACCTGCCGACACGCGGATTTTCAGTCGCGGCCATGCTGGTACCATTGTCGCGTGCGCGCGCGAGTGAGTGCGATTGAACGTTCCGCGCGCGCTGGCGCTGAGTGCCCCCGGGAGCCGGTACGCGTCCTCAAGGCCGCCGGTCCGCGACGCGCTTGCGTGAGAAACGTTGGAGTCACTCAGTACGGTTGATAACGGTACCAACTCGACTCCACCGTATCTGACCGGTCTGACGGTCGCGCGAGAAGTAGATGACCGTTGGCTGTCGAATGACCGAATCGGCAGGGACGAAGCCGGTGTATCGGCTGTCGGCGGAGTTGTCGCGGTTGTCACCCAGCACGAAATAGTTGCCAGGAGGCACGACGAGCGGGCCCCAGTTGTCGCGGGTCGGGTGGTAGCCCCGCGCTAGGGCCGCTCCGCCGACGAGGTAGTCCTTCTGCCAGTTGAACTCCGGGTCGTAGACGTCGTGGCCAGCATCGACGCGTTGCGTGTAGGACTCGCCCAGGGGGTCCGCGTTGACGCGCATTGCTCCGCCGCGCATCTCCACCGTGTCGTTTGGCAGCCCGACGACTCGCTTGATCCATGAGGCTGGTCGGCGGCGATAGACGATTATTTCTCCCCGCTTCGGAGCGCGGTGCAGCGGCCTTACGAAGAAGTAGTCGCCCTGCAGGATAGTCGGCTCCATGCTCGCACTAGGCATCTGGTAGGCCTCTAGCAGAAACTTCCTCAGAAGCCTCAAATGGAGAGGCTGCACGAGGAACGCGACAGCGAGCCACGCCGAGACGTAGACGTACCAGCGGTTGTAACCCCGTGGCACGAATTCGAGGCCGGCAGCACGAGCGCTCCGGGCCGCACTCCACGCGATTGCGGCGAAGATGAGCACCGGCGCGAGCACTACCCACAGGAGAACGAGTCGCGACTGCAGCACTGCTGCAATTGCTACGGCTCCGGTGCTGGCCGCGAGACCAAGCATCCAAAAGGCCAGGGCTCGCCGGGGTGCGCCAGCGTAGACGTGACCAAGCCCCGGGAGCAGCAGGCTCATGACCACGGCCACCCAGGGCCGCCGGCGCACGGGTGATTGCGAAAGCGTTGGCATCAGTTCAGTCACGGCCGCCTGTCGATATAGCGAAGGGGGCTGCGCCCCTAACGGCCCGATCGTCTCATTCGATTGACACACTCCTGACACAGGGGCGCGGCGCCCGCCGCGCGGGGCACCATCACTTGAGCTTGACCAGGCCTCTCAACCACAGAAAAACAAAGAGCAAACCAACAAGCACCCACCAGTAGTCATGAAGGAGCCGAAGCACAAATGCCTCCGGGAGGCGGACCCCAATAGACATGGCGTTGACATAGCCGGCGCGCGGCCGTGGTGGTAAGTCGTTGCGGTGCAAGTGGCCAGGGGCAGAATCGAACTGCCGACACGCGGATTACTTGCACCCTCCTCCCGTCAACAACGCGGTGATTGGAGCGTCCGCGGGCAGCATGGAGGACGTTGGCTGGCCCTTGAAGTCGTACTTCGCGTAGAAGCGCCTCTGGGCTTCCTCATCAATCAACGCACCTATCCCCTCCTTCTTGAACGATACGACAACCGCTCCTTCAGGCAGGTCAACCTCAAAGGAATCCAGTGCCGCAACGTCACCCAGCCGCATTCTGACGTGAAAGCCTCGCGCGCTCCTTACGGACGGACTGGTCGTACTCATGTTCCACACACGAGCGGTGTCCGCCCACGAACTCGAGAAGTCGATCACCCCGTCGCTCAACGAGACTCGTTTGCCTGGCCATTGGGAGCCTTCCGAACGATAAAGCGTGTCCTTGATGGCGTGTCCTCGGAATGCGGCGCCGACGCTCGCGAGGGAATCGCACACCCGAACCGACCCGATTCGATCGGGCAGTATGACGATCGAGTCCGCGTGCGCGGCGCCACGGTGGGACTGTGCCAAACCGGGCTGTACGTCACAGAGTAGGCAAAGCACCGCGCCGAGCAGGAAGGCTCCCACGCGCCTTGCGACTCTTCGCATGTTCAGCCGCATTGTCTTTCTCTCCACGCGCCGCGCCTCAGCGCAGGGAGGCAATCGGCGGGACCCGTTTGACACACTTTTGACATAGCCGGCGCCGGCCGCCGCCGCTAAGTCATTCGACTGCAATGGCCAGGGGCAGAATCGAACTGCCGACACGCGGATTTTCAGTCCGCTGCTCTACCAACTGAGCTACCTGGCCGAGCTATGCAGCAGAAGAACTTAGCGGACCGACTGGGGCGGTGGGAGGGCCAATGTTTGCCGTTGCGCAGTGCTATTATCCATCCTTCCAATCCTTCGAGCCCCCCAATGCGCACCGCGTTCTCGATTGCCGCCACGGCTCTCGCCGTCACGTCGCTCGTCGGACAGGAACCGTATCGGCCACCCGTGATCGGCCGCTGGGACTTGACGCTCACGGCGAGCGACGGTCGCAAGTTGCCCTCGTGGCTCGAGGTGCAGGTCTCGGGCAATCACACGCTCGTCGGGCGCTTCGTCGCGGTGGTGGGGAGCGCTCGGCCGATTTCCAAGCTCGATTATGCGAACGACACGTTGCGATTCGCGATTCCGTCGCAGTGGGAACGAGGTAGTGACGATTTGCGGCTCGAGGCGGTGCTGGCCGGCGACGCGCTGTCGGGTGCGGTGACCATGCCCGACGGGACGCGGCTGCCGATGACGGGCGTGCGCGCGCCGTCGCTCCATCGCAACGCTCCGCCGCGGTGGGGCATGCCGGTGCGGCTCTTCAACGGGCGCGATCTGACGGGATGGCATCCGGGGGGCGGCGAGAATCAGTGGAAGGCGGTCGACGGCGTGCTGTCGAATCAGAAGGGCGGCGCCAATCTCGTGACCGATCGGACGTTCACCGATTTCAAGCTGCACGTCGAGTTCCGTTATCCCGCGCAGGGCAACAGCGGCATTTACCTGCGCGGTCGTCACGAGGTGCAGATCGAGGATCCCGATCTTGGCACGACGCCCTCCGAGGCGCTCGGCGCGATCTACGGGTTCATCGAGCCCAACGAGTCCGTCGGAAAGAAGCCCGGGGAGTGGCAGACGTACGACATCACGCTGGTGGGGCGCCTGCTGACAGTGGTGCTCAACGGGCACCGGATTATTTGTGAGCAGAACATCCCGGGGCCGACAGGTGGGGCGCTCGACAGCGATGAAGGCGCGCCGGGGCCGATCTTCTTACAGGGAGATCACGGGCCGGTGGACTATCGCAACATCGTCCTGACTCCTGCCCGCTGAGAGCCTACAGCCCCTGCTGGAACCGCACGCCCAGCGTGCGATACCGGAACCCTTCGGTCCGCGCCCCGCCGGTCGCGATCGCCACCGCGCTGTTGGTGAGCAACCCGACCAATGCGATCTCGTTGCTCGCGCCCCACCCGCGCGTGAGCGTCACGCCCAGGTGCCACTCCAGCTGGTGGGCCGCACCCATCAACACTTGCTGCGACCCGGCGCCTCCGTCCACCCGCGCACCCCAGCGCGCCCGGTGCCAGTCGGCGGTGACTCGCCCCTCGAGCACCGTGAATCGATTCGGCGCGAAGTAGCCCAGCGCTCCCGACCGACGGTACCCCATCACCCGCGCGAACGGGCCCACCTGAACCCCGGACGCCACCCGTGCCAGCACCGCCACCACGGCCGCGTACCGGCTGTTCGAGTCCGACAGCCAGGCGCCGCCGCCGCCGGCAGACACCGACCAGCGCGGCGAGGGCGAGATATCGACGCTCCAATCCAGCGCGTCGACTACCAGCCCACGCGCGATGAGTGCGGCGGTCTCGTCGAACGGCGCATGACTGTAACCGATGCCACCCGCCACGTATCGACCCGGGCGCAGCCGCAGCCCGACAGCCGCCGTCAGCGGCGTGGTCCCGCGACCGCCCTCAGGTTCGAGCCTCCGTACGCCCAGTCCCGCTTGCATTGCCGCCTTCGCACCCAGCGAAGCCGAGAGCTGACCCCACGCACCGTAGCTCGCACCGGCGGCCGCACCCAGGGAAGCATGACGCCAACCCGCCCGCAGTGTGCCCCGCACGGCCGTGCCGAGCGACGCCTCGTAGTACGCTTCCTGCGCCACGAACGTGTTGCCGTCGGAGTCGCCCGCGCCGTCGACCGTCGTCCGCACCTGGGGCCGCACCGCGGCGCGGAGCTCCCGCGCGAGCTCCAGCACCGTACGATCCTGCGGCGCGAGGGCACGCGCCCGCGCGGCGTACCCTTCGGCGAGCGCCGGCTGTCCCTTCCAGTAGAGCGTCTGGGCCAGGCCGATCAACAGCTCGGGCTCGTCGGCGTGCCGGGCGAGCGCCTCGCGCCACAGACGCTCCGCCCGGTCTAGGTCGCCGCTCCACGCCACCGTGCGGGCCCGGCCGGCCAGCGCATCGGTACGCTCGGGCGCGCGCGCGAGCACGGAGTCGTACAGCGCGCCCGCCGCCACCGTGCGATCCGCCCACGCGAGCACCCGCGCATGGGCCACCATGATGTCGCCATCGAGCGGCTCGAGCCGGCGCAGCCGGGCGAAGCGGTCCAGCGAGCGGCCCAGCTTGCCGTCCCAGCTGTCCAGGATCGCGAGCCGATAGAGCGCCCGCACGTTGGTCGAGTCGGCCGCCAGCACGCGCTCGTACGCCGCGCGCGCCGCGCGATAGTCCCCGCGCTGAAACGCCGCCTCGGCGTCAGGCAGCTGCGCCGCCAGCGGACGGACGAGCCAGCCCGCCGCGGCGACAAGGAAGGGCAGCACGCCGCCGGCCGCCCTCACCAGCTCCCCCACACGTCGCGCAACGCGGCGTAGACCGGCTTGAGACGCTCGTGCCACACCGGCTCCTCCCACGGCGCCCAGGCGTAGGCCGCGCGCGCGGGCAGCCAGGCGCGTACCGCGCCGTCGCCGCGATCCACCGCCGCGACCGCGAAGCGGAATCCCGCGGTCACCGTGGTCTCGAAGCGGTCCGGCGGCGCGATCCGCCGCAGCACGCGGCGCGACGACGGATCGGTAACATTGAGCAATCCCCAGGCGAGCCGCACCTCGATGAGCCCCGCGTCACGGTCGAGGTACCAGTCCACGAGGCTCGAGGCGGCGGCGCGCCCATAGCGCAGCCGGCCGCGGTTCACCCCACGCGCCGGAAACGTCCGTCCGTCGCGCGCGATGCGCCAGCGATTCGTCGTTACGAACAGGGAGTCCCACCCGCCGCCGGTGGACGGGCGCTCGAGCGCCGCCCCCCAATGATAGAACCCGTCGAGCGCCGTGGGCCCCGCCCCGCGTCGTGGCGCCAGGTACGGGTTGTACGCCGGCGCCACCATGAGCTGCGCGTCGGTCGTGTCGTTCAAGACGAGCGCGAACTCAAAACCCACATCGCTCACGCGCGCCACGCCCGGCAGCCCGCGCTCCCCGCCCGCACCGCCGTCCGTGTCGAGACCGACGACGTAGCGCGTCGAGTCGAGCGGCGACCCGCCGTCGAGCACGAGGTACAGGTAGGACGGATCGGCACCCACGCGCAAGGCCACGGTATCGCTGCGCTCGAGCACCGGCAGCGCCCGCCAGCGGACCGGATCGCCCCCCGGCTCGGGGGTGGCGCCTGAGTCCCCGGCGTACTCGCCCAGCAGGCCGTAATTCTGCTCCGCGTCCATCACGTTGTGCCACAAGCGCGTGCGCTCGGCAGGCGACTCCAGATCGATCGTCACCCAGGTGTGTTTGAACCACTCGTCGAGCCACGCGAACACGATGCCGCCCGCGAGACCCGCTTCCCGAATCTCCCGCGTGAGACGCACGTCGATGGCCGCCATGTCCTGCTCGTCGTGGCCGCCGTGGTGCATCCCCTCAGGCTGCAGGTGCGACACGCCGCGCGACGACGGGACGCCGTACTCGGCGATGAGCAGCGGTCGCCCGGCATGATGACGCTCGAGATCCTGCAGGTAGCCGAGGTAGTGCGACGGTCCCTCGGCCGAGCGCGCCGCCCCGTATCCCGCATCGAGAGCGATGAAGTCGGGATAGTACGGGTAGGCGTGATACGCTGCGAAATAGCCTGCCAAGTCCGCCGCCGTCGTCCGTACCAGCATGGCGTCGAGCGCGTCCACGTCGTTGTCGTATTCCTTGAGCCGCGGGTTGGGCGGAAAGCCGTGCCGCCGGCGCAGAGCCTGCTCCTCCGCCCGGCTCGACTCCGTGGCGTGCCCCAACGGGTCGAGCGGCGGCCAGTTGGTGTAGGCGATCGGCCGCTGGGCGTGGTAGACGTCCCATTCATACCGCAGCAGCTCGTCACACTCCTCCGCTAGCCACACATCGGCCGGCGTGCCGCGCGCCACGGCGAGAAACCGCCCCCGGTAGGCCCGACGCCCGTGCGGCCTGCGGTTGTACGCGCGGATCGAAAACGGCTCCCACTCCCGCCCCAGCACGAACGCCAGCACGTGGTCCGAGACATCGGCGTCGTAGCGGCCCCACGCGTGTCCCGCGCGCGCGGCGACCACCGCGCGACCGTGCACCACATCCACGGCCCGCCGCATCTCGCGGCCGAAGGCGGCTTTCCAACGACGCTCGTCGTAATTGCCGTGAGGGGGAAGCTCGGCCCACACTCCATGGACCAGCCAGAGGGCGCGGTCGGGGTGTGCCGCGTTCCAGCGTCGCAGCGCCCGATAAAATGGGGGCGGGAGGATCGTGTACAGCCGCACCGTGTTCGCGTTCGCCGCCGCGATCAGCTCGAGCCAGCGCGCGTATGTGGAGTCGTCGGCGGGAAACTGGGACGGGAACTTCCCCGGCAGCGCGGCGCCGAGGTTGATCCCTTTCACGTAAAACGGCTGCCAGCCTCGCGCGGTCCACACCTCGAAGCGCTCCCCCTGTGTGCGCGCCGGCACCCGGGGCTCCGGGCTCGGTGGAGCCGGCGGGAGCGCCAGCCCCGAGTCCACCCCCCACGCGAGCAGCTGATCGACCGCGTCGGCATAGCCCGGCGCGAGCGCGACCGCCCGGCGCAAGGCGGCCACGGCGTCGGACCGCCGGCCGAGACGCCCGCGCGCGACGCCCAGCCCGTACCAGCCGTCCGTCGCGGTCGAGTCCGCCGCGACCGCACGCCGGAACAGTCGCTCCGCCGCCCCGGCGCGCCCTTGGCGCAGCAGCACGAACCCGATGCCGATCACGGGCTCGACCTCGGTCGGGCACAGCGCCTGGGCGGTGGCGAACTGGGTCATCGCGGGCCCGAGCGCCCCACTGCGGTAGGCGCGCCACCCGCTATCGACCGCCACGGCTGCCGCGTAAGGACAGACTGCGGCTGGAGGGCGCTGCGCGTGCAGGGCCACGAGCAGGATGAGCATGACGGTGGGACAACATAATGAAAGTCGTGCGGCGCTATGGCATTCGCGCCCCGGCTTTCCAATCTTGTCACCATGTCGGTGGACCACACGCCCGCCGAGCTGCCGCCGGGGCTCTTGGCCGAATACCTGGAGAGTGCCGGTGCGCAGTTGCGGGTACTGGCCGAGCTGGCGGACCGCCTGGCGGGGGCGGGCAACGACGCCGAGGCACTGGATCGGCTGCGCCAGGAGACGCACAAGATCCGCGGCTCGGCGGGGTCGTACGGGTTCTGGGAGGCGTCCCGTCTCGCGGCCGGGATGGAGGAGACCGCCAAGGACTGGGTGGCCCGGCCCAACGACGCCGACTTGAACCGCGGCTCGGTCGCGCAATGGTTCGTGGTGCAGCTCGCCGAGGCGTTGCAGCTCGAGCCTCCGCCCGCGGAGGAGCGCTCCTCTCGACCGGCCGACGCGCCACCGGCCCGGCCGACTCCGCCCGCTCCCCCCCCGACCGGTACGGGGACGGGCGCGCCCGAAGTGATCCTTGTGGAGGACGACCCGGCCCTGGCGGGGCTGCTCGAGTACGGCCTGCGCGCCCGCGGCTACCGCTTCGTGAGTTTCCGCAACGGACGGGAGGCGCTGGACGCCCTGCTCGCCCTGGACGTGGCCGGCCTGCAGCCGCTGCTGCTGCTCGACGTAGACCTCCCGGCGCTCGACGGATACTCCATCCTCGAGACGCTCACACGGGAGCGTCCGGGGCAATACCGTGTCGTGTTCACGACGGTGCACGGCGACGAGTCGGAGCAGCTGCGCGGGCTCGAGGCCGGGGCGCTCGACTACCTGGTGAAGCCGATCAGCCTGCGGGTCGCCCTCGAGAAAATCCGCCGTTGGGTCGGGCGGTGACAGCTCGCCACTTCCTCGCCGTCGTCGCGCTGGTGCAGGGCGTGCTGCTCGCGGCCCTCCTGATCCTCATCGTGCTCAATCGCTGGTTTCGGCTGCGCCGCCGCGCCCGCGTCCACCCCCGCCGGCTGGCGGTCGAGGGGGTCATGCAGCGCTGGGCCCTCGGACAGGCGGACGTGCGGGTGGTGCTGGCGCAGCTGGCCCGGCTGCCCGTGTCGCTCGCCGTGGACGCCCTCGTAAGCTGGTCGGCGCGGGTGCCGGGCGACCGCTGGCGCCGGCTCGCCACGGCGCTCGAGGGTGAGTGGTGGGCGCGGATGGTGCGCACCAACAGCCGGTCGGCCCGCTGGTGGAAGCGCCTCGAAGCCGCACGCTTCCTGTCCGTTGCCGCCACGCCGGCCGACACGCCGCGTGTCCTCAAGCTGCTGCGGGATCCGCATCCCGCGGTGCACATCGCCGCTGTGGCCACGCTCGAGCGGGTGGAGAGCGCCGCCCTCGTCACCGCCGCGCTCGAGCGGCTGCCGCAGCTCGCGCCGACGGTGGGCGCATACTACGCCGGGATGCTGCGCCGCTCGCGCGCCGTGGTGGTGCAGCTGCTGCTCACGCGGCTCTCCCGCACCGACGACGCCGGGCTCGCGCGCCTCACGGAGTTCGCCGCGCGGCTCCAGGAACCCGCGTTGCGCGAGTCGCTGACGGCGCTCGCCGGCCACCCGGACGCCGAAGTGCGCACCCAGGTAGCGCGGGCGCTCGGCGCCTTCCCGCACGCCGCGTCGATCGCCGCCCTGACCCGGCTCGTAGAGGACGCGCGGTGGCCGGTGCGCGCCCAGGCCGCGCGTTCGCTCGGCATGCTGGCCGACCCCGCGACCCTGCCGCTGTTGCGCGCAGCACTGCGAGACCAGGACTGGTGGGTCCGCATGCGCACCGGCCTCGCGCTCACCCGCTTTGGCCCGTCGGGACGGAACGCCCTGCTCGAGGCTGAAGTGGGCGCGGACCCGAGCGCCCGCGACATGGCCCGCCTGGTGCTCGGGCTCTCCTCCCAGGCGCTCGCGGAGTTCGCCGCGTGAGCCACATCATCCGCGATGCGAATTTCGCGATCCTGTTCTACTTCCTGGCGCTGAACTCGTTCTACGCGCTGCTGCTGGTGCTCTCGATCCCGGAGATCTGGGAGCAGACCCGGCTCGCGGAGGACGAGGACTTCCAGCGGCTGATGCAGAGCGATGCCCTGCCGCCCATCACGATCCTGGTGCCCGCGTACAACGAGCAGAAGACGATCGAGGCCAGCGTGACGGCGATCCTGGCGCTCCATTACCGCAACTACGAGGTGGTGGTCGTCAACGACGGATCGAAGGACGAAACGCTGGAGGCGCTGCGCCACGCCTTCGACCTGTACGAGATCCCGCGCACCTACCCCGAGACTATCCCCACCAAGCCGCTGCGCGCCCTGTACCGCTCCCGTACGCGTACCAAGCTGGTCGTGATCGACAAGGAGAACGGCGGCAAGGCAGACTCGCTCAATGCGGCGATCAACGCGAGCCGCTTCCCGTTAGTCATCGCCGTGGACGCCGACACGCTGATCGAGCCCGATGCGCTGCTGCGGCTTACCCGTCCCTTTCTGCTGGGCCGCCGGATCGCCGCGGTGGGCGGCACGGTCCGGGTGGCGAACGGGTGCGTCGTGAAACACGGGCAGGTGACGGACGCGCGCGTCCCGCGCCGCCCGCTCCCGGGCATCCAGGTGGTCGAGTACCTGCGCGCGTTCCTGTTCGGCCGGCTCGGCTGGAATCGACTGGGCGGCAACCTGATCATCTCCGGCGCGTTCGGCCTGTTCCGCAAGGATCATCTCTTGGCGGTCGGGGGCTATCACGCCACGAGCATCGTCGAGGACCTTGACCTCGTCGTGCGGCTGCACCGCTACCTCCGGAGCCGCAAGGTCCGCTACGAGATCCCGTTCATCCCCGACCCGGTCGCCTGGACCGAGGTGCCCGAGAGCCTGCGCGTCCTCGCCCGCCAGCGCGAGCGATGGCAGCGCGGCCTTGTGGCGGCCATGTGGCAGTACCGGGGCATGCTCTTCAACCCCCGGTACGGACGCGTCGGGTTGATCGCGGTCCCGTTCTACGCGTTCGGCGAGATGCTCGCTCCCCTCGTCGAGGTGTTCGGCTACGGCATCACCGCGGCCGGGCTGGCGCTCGGCGTTGTGAACGTCTCGTTCGCGCTGTTGTTTCTCCTGGTGGCGTGGGGCTACGGTATGCTACTCTCGCTGTGGGCGGTGGTGCTCGAAGAGGTGAGCTTCCGCCGCTACCGCCGCGTCGGGGATCTGGTGCGGCTGGTGCTGTTCGCCACGCTCGAGACCTTCGGCTACCGCCAGTGCGGCGTGTGGTGGCGTCTGCGGGCGTTCTTCGCGACCGGCGCGCGCAAGCACGTGTGGGGCGACATGACGCGTCGCGGCTTCGAGACGGCGACGAAGTAGGTAGCTTCCCGCCCATGTCCCATGGTCAATTCCCCAACCTCACGGTGCTCACCCATCCGCTCATCCAGCACAAGCTCGCCATCCTGCGGGACAAGAACACCACGACCAGGGACTTCAAGCAGCTCGTGAACGAGATCGCCATGCTGATGGCGTACGAGGTCACCAAGGACCTGCCGCTCGAGCCCATGGACGTGGACACGCCGCTCGAGCACACGCGGGGTGTGCGGGTGGCGGGGAAGAAGCTCGCCCTCGTGCCGATCCTGCGCGCCGGACTCGGCATGGTGGAAGGGATCGCGCAGCTGATCCCGTCGGCGCGCGTGGGGCACATCGGCATCTACCGCGAGCACGACACGCTCCAGCCCGTGGACTACTACTTCAAGATCCCCGAAGGACGCGACGCGCGCGACTTCTTCGTGCTCGACCCGATGCTCGCCACGGGGGGCTCGGCCGTGGACGCCGTGAGCGCGCTCAAGCACGCCGGCGCGCAGCGCATCCGGTTTCTCTGTCTCGTCGCGGCGCCCGAGGGTACGCGCCGCATGCTCGAGCACCACCCCGACGTGCCGATCTTCGCCGCGGCGCTGGACCGCGAGCTGAACGAGCACGGCTACATCCTCCCGGGGCTGGGGGATGCGGGGGACCGGTTGTTCGGGACGCGCTAGGGGCCGCGATACTCCAGTTGACATTTAACGTCACTTTTGTAGTTTATGACGTAATGCGTCATATCTTGCAAATGTGACATAAAATGTCCAAACGCTACGCCGCCCTCATCGCCGACGCTACGGCCTCGCGCCTGCTCCCGCCCGCCCGCCGCGCCCGCCTGCAGGCGGACGCCCGTGCCGCCGCGCAGCAGCTCAACCGGCGCTACGCCCGCGTCCTCGCCGCCCGCTTCGCCATCACCCTGGGCGACGAGCTGCAATGCCTGCTCGCGAGCCCCGAGCCGCTGTGGGAGATTGCGCACCAGATCCGTGCCCGCCTCCCCGCGGTCGATTGGATCGTCGCCTGCGGCCTCGGCGCCATCAGCACACCCCTCGCCCCCACCGCGCCCGAGATCGACGGACCCTGCTTTCACGAAGCCCGCGCCGCCCTGGACCGCGCCAAGCGGCTGCGCCTGATTTTTACGTTCGGCGGCTTCCCCCCGGCGATCGAGCCGCTCGCGAGCTACTACGCCGGCCTCTACTGGAGCTGGACCCCGCGGCAGCGACGCACCGCGACGCTGTTGCGCCTGGGCGACCCGGCGGCGGCCGCGGCCGCGCTGGACGTCGACCGCAGCGCCGTTTCACATCTCGCCCGCCGTATGGCCTGGCCCCTCGTCGCGGCCGGCGATAAGATGTTTCGGACCCTGCTGGAGACCGCGTGAATCCGCTCTTCGTGGTGCCGCTGCTCGCGTACACGCTCGCCGCCACCCTATGGCCCGCCCAGGTGGACGGTCGCCGCCGCGCCCGCACCCTCCTCGTCGTCGAGGCGCTGCTCGTGGTGGCGGCCCTCGTCGTGGGCACGCTGCTGGCGCCGCTCGCGACCCCGAACCACGCGGGGCTGTGGTGGGGGCGGGCGGCCCTGCTCGCGACCGGCTACCTCTATGTGTCGGGCCGCGGCGTCGTGCTGATCCGGAGCGTGCTCGAGCTGTCGTCGCTCCAGATGCGCCGCGACGAGGACCGCACGGCGGGCGCGATCGACGTCGCACGCGGCCGGGCGATCGGCGCGCTGGAGCGCGCCCTCGCTCTCACCCTCGTGCTGCTGGGCGAGTATGGCGCGGTGGGCTGGATCATCGCGGCCAAGTCGCTCGCGCGCTTCAAGGCCCTCGAGGAGCGCGAGTTCGCCGAGTACTTCCTGATCGGCACGCTCGCGTCGTTCCTGCTCGCCGTGCTCGCGGGCGTGGGGCTGCGCGCGCTGTTGAACCGGGGCTGAGCACCCCCTCCCCCCCACCCCCCTCCCCCGTCCCGCTTTCCCGCCACGCAACTCTCCCAGGTCCGGTTGTGTCAGAGGTTTAACCGCCGCCCCGGAGCCCGGTGGACGAACGCGAACTGATTGCCAGGGTCCGCGCCGGGGACGGCGCCGCGGAGCGCACCCTGTACGACGCCCACGTGGATCGGGTGTACCGCCTCGCCTACCGGCTCGCCGGGGACGACGGGTTGGCGCGGGAGTTCACGCAGGACACGTTCGTCCGGGCGTTCGACCGACTGGCCTCGTTTCGCGGCGAGGCGAAGCTCTCCACCTGGCTGCACGCCATCGCCACTTCGGTGGTGCTCAACGGCCTGCGCAAGGTGAAGCGGTTTCGCCGCCGCGAGACGGACCTGGAGGACGCCGCCGGAGTCGCGGCCGGCCGACGGGCCGCGGAGCCGGACCTGAAGCGGCGCCTGGCGCAGGCGATCGACGACCTGCCGCATGGCTACCGGACGGTGTTCGTGATGCACGACGTCGAGGGCTACACGCACGAGGAGATCGGCGCGACGCTGGGCGTCGAGACCGGAACATCCAAAGCGCAACTGTCGCGAGCGCGCGCCCGGCTGCGGGAAGCGCTCGCAGATTTCGCGGGAGAGTGGGCCTCATGACGGACGAACGGTTCGAGCGGGTGTTGCGGGAGGCGGCGCAGGAGTACCATCGCCCCCCGGCGACGCCGCGCGAGGAGATGTGGCTGCAGATCAGCGCGGCGCGCGATGCGCGGCGCCGCCGCCGGGTGATGCTTCGTCCTCGGCTGGCCTGGGGTGTGGGAATCGCGGCGGTGCTCGCCGTCGGAGTCGCTATCGGGCGCTGGACGGCGACCGGCAGCCTGCGTATCGCCGCGATCGCATCCGCGACGGACCGTTCCTCGGCATTCGTCTATCAGCTGGCCGCGGCCCAGTACCTCACCCGCACCGAGGCGCTGCTCACGGGGTTCCGCTCCGAAGCTCGATCGAGCCAGGCAGACGCGCAGTTCGCGCGGCAGGCCCGCGACTTACTCGGCACAACGCGTTTGATGCTCGACTCACCGGCGGCGCAGGACGGTCGACTCAAAGGGTTGCTCGAGGACCTTGAGCTGGTGCTGGCGCAGATCGCTCAGCTCCCGCCCCGCGGCGACACGGCAGAAGTGCAGCTGATCAACCAGGGACTGGAACAGCGCAGCGTGCTGCTGCGGCTCCGGACGGCAAATCCCGCCGGCCCCGGCCCGGTCCGCACGCAAGGAGCACTGTGATGCACACGATGCAGCTCGTGGTGGCCGCCGTCATGGGAATGCAGCAGCCGGTGCCGCCTTTGCCTCCGCTGCCGAGCCGGTTCCCGATCCTCGTCGCCCCGCCGATCGACGCTCTTACGGTCGCGTCCGACGCGCTGCAGGGCCTCGAGGGACTCGCAGGGCTCGCGGGAATGGAAGCGCTTGAGGGACTGCAGGGTTTGGAGGCCTTGCAAGGGTTGGAGGGGCTGGAGGGTCTCGACGTCCTCGAGGCCTTCGACCCCGTGCCTCCGGAGGCCTCCCAGGACGCGCAGGACCCAACCGACTCGCTCTGGCGGGCGGCGCAACAAGCGCTCAACCGCGGGGACTACGCCAGCGCCGCGAACCTGTACGGCGATGTCGCCCGCCGCTACCCCAACACCGCCCGCGCGGGCGACGCGCTCTACTGGGCGGCGTTCGCGCTGTACAAGAACGACGACCTCAGCCGCGCCCGCAGTCTGCTCGTCACTCAGCAACGGCAGTATGGCAAGGCCGCTACATTGCGGGACGCTTCCGCCCTGCTCGCACGCGTGCAGGCCGCGCTGGCCAAGCAGGGGGACGCCGAAGCCGCCGCCTGGATCGCGGCGCACGCGCAGCCGGGCGCGGATACGGCCCCGCGTGGCCAGACATGCCCGAGCGAGGACGACGACGAGGATCTCCGCATCGCAGCCCTCAACGGCCTGCTGCAAATGGACGCGACCAACGCGGTCCCCATCCTCAAGAAGGTCCTGGCGCGCCGCGACGCCTGCTCGGCCGGGTTGCGCCGCAAGGCGGTGTTCCTCGTCTCGCAGAAGCACAGCGGCGAGACGGAGAGCCTCCTGCTCGATGTCGCCCAGCACGACCCCGACTCCGAAGTGCGCCAGCAGGCGGTGTTCTGGCTCTCACAGGTCCCGACCGAGCGGGCGGTGGGCATGCTCGACTCGATCCTGCGGACGACCGACGACCAGGAGCTCCGCGAGAAAGCGCTGTTCGCCCTGTCGCAGCAGCACAGCCCGCGGGCCGGGCAGATCCTCCGCGACTACGCCCAGAACCCCAACGCACCCTCCGACGCCCGGGAAAAGGCGATCTTCTGGCTCGGGCAGCAGCACTCGTCCGAGAACGCCGCCTTCCTGCGCGGCTTGTACGCGAAGCTGACGGACGAAGAGCTCAAGGAGAAGGTGATCTTCTCACTGTCGCAGATGCACGACGCGGACAACAGCCGCTGGCTCATGGACATCGTCCTGAACGAGCGCGAGGCGATCGAGATGCGCAAGAAGGCGCTCTTCTGGGCGGGTCAGACGGGCGGGGATCTGACGCAGCTCTCCGGTCTGTACGACCGGATGCAGAACCGGGAGATGAAGGAGCAGCTGATCTTCGTGTACTCGCAGCGCCATGAGCCGGCCGCGGTCGACCGGCTGATTCAGATCGCCAAGACGGAGCAGGACAAGGAACTCCGCAAGAAAGCGATCTTCTGGCTGGGCCAATCACACGACCCGCGTGCCGCGCAGGTCCTGCTGGAGATTATCAACCAGTGATCGCCTCACTCGTCCTAGCACTCGCGCTGCAGGGCGGCCTGGCCGACCGCGTAGCGGCCGCGCCCGACGGCGAGGTGCGCTTCTCCTTCGCCACCCGAGCCGGTGTATGCGGCAATGGCCGCAACGTGATCTCGTTCGAGTGCGACGACGGCAGCTGCGGCCGGCATCGGATATCCTCCGGCAATTACTACGACGACGATGCGGGCTGCCCGTGCGAGCCGGGGCCCGCGCGGGTCGCACTGCAGAAGCGCGGCGGGCAGATCACCCGGGTGCGGACCTACGTCGGCGGCGCCTGGCGATCCGCCGGGGACGCGCGCCTCACGGATCTCGGCGCCGTACCAGCCATCACGGCCGCCCGCTATCTTCTCGACCTCGCCGCGCGGAGCCCGGGCGACGCCGGGCATGACGCCGTTTTCCCGGCCGTCCTGGCGGACAGCGTCACGCCGTGGCCCGACCTGCTGCGCCTCGCCCGCAGCACCGCGGTGCCGCGCCAGACCCAGCGCTCGGCGGTTTTCTGGCTCGGTCAGGCGGCGGGCGAGGCCGCGACGCGCGGGCTCACCGAGCTGGTGGACGACTCGAGCGTGGACCTCGCGGTGAAGGAGAGCGCCGTGTTCGCCTTGTCCCAGCTGCGGCGGGACGAAGGCGTGCCGGCCTTGATCCGCATCGCCCGGACACACGCCAGTCCGAGCGTGCGCAAGAAGGCCCTGTTCTGGCTCGGGCAGTCGGACGACCCGCGCGCCCTCGCCCTGTTCGAGGAGATCCTGACGCAAGGGCGGTGAAGGTTAGGAGCGGCCTCCACCGTCTTCCGCCGTCCTCCACAACCTCCCCCGTATATTCCCCCCATGCCGTTCTGGACTCTGCGCCGCAAGCTCGCCGCCGCAGGGGTGGTGGTGTTGCTGCTTGCCTTCGGGTGGGCGGCGGTGGTCGTCGAGGTGGCGCTCGCGAGCGCACACGACCAGGCGACCACCGCGGATGCGATCGCCGTCTTGGGCGCGGCCCAGTACAACGGCCGCCCGTCCCCCGTGTTCCGGGCGCGGCTGGACCACGCCGCCGCCCTGTACCAGCGCGGTCTCGCACCGGTGGTGCTGGTGACCGGCGGCGTGGGAACGGGCGACACCGTGAGCGAATCGGAAGTGGGACGGCGCTATCTCACCAAGGCCGGACTCCCCGAGAGCGCCGTCATCGCCCTGGCGGCGGGCGCAAGCACCGCCTCCTCGGTCGCGAGCGTCGCCCGCTGGTTCGGAGCCCAAGACAGTCGTCGCGTGCTGCTCGTCTCGGACGGGTTCCACATGTTGCGCCTCAAAATTCTCGCCACCCGGTTGGGCCTCGTGCCCTTCACGTCACCCGCACCCGGCTCACCAATCCGCTCCAATCCCCGACGCAATGCGGCCTACTTCCTGGCCGAGGGGCTCAAGGTCCCCGTCACCTGGCTCTTCAACCACTGAGCGTCGCCATGCAGCTCGACAGCCGGCGTATCTATACGGGCCGCGTGGTGCGGCTCGACGTCGACACGGTGCGATTCCCCGACGGCTCGACGGGCCAACTCGAGCTGATCCGCCACCCCGGCGCTGCCGCGATCGTGCCGTGCGCGTCCGATCCCCCCGGGGCAGATCCCACCATTCTGCTCATCCGGCAGTACCGCTATGCTACCGGCGGGCAGCTGTGGGAGATTCCGGCGGGCACGCTGGACCCGGGGGAGGATCCGGAGGCGTGCGCCCGCCGCGAGCTGCTGGAAGAGACGGGCGTCACAGCGGATCGGCTCCAGCGTCTCACATCTATCTGGACCACGCCGGGCTTCACCACCGAGGTGATCCACCTCTACCTGGCGACGGGTCTCACGACGGGGGAACCGTCGCGTGAGCGCGACGAGTTTATCGATGTGGTGCCACAACCGTTGTCACGCGTCCTCGAGCTGATCCGAGACGGCGAAATCCGTGATGCAAAGACCGTTGCGGCTATCCTTTATATGGCGGGCTTCGTCTTGAAGCTGTAGACACACCCTGTCCCCCGAGGAGGACGGGCCTGTCGCGCCGACCCGGCGCCGCGACGCAGCAAGCCAGGCTCGCGCGCCGCGTTACGTTGGGAGGCGCGACGGGTACGGTTCCTGCGGCATCTGAGTAGGCGGCAAGTCTCGCGTTGTTCCGTATATTCGATGCCTCAGCCTGGGAGCGGTTCATGCGAGCGACCCTCAACAAGCGGAAGACCGACGCTGTCGTCACGCCGCGCGCGCTCGAGCGTCGGGCGCTGCACGAGTTCGACGACGGGCGGTTGGTGCTCGAGCATCTGGCGGGCGACCCCCAGGCGTTCGGGACCCTGGTCGACCGCTACCAGACTCGCCTGCTGAATTTCATCAATCGGACCATCGGGGACCGGGAACGGGCCGAAGACTTGGTGCAGGAAGTGTTCATCCGGGTGTTCCGGCACCTGCACCGGTTCGACCAGACGAAGAAGTTCTCGACCTGGATCTACACGATCGCCTCGAACCTCGCGAAGAACGAGCTGCGGAACCGTTCCCGCAATCCGCTGGTGCTGTTCCAGACGATCAAGAAGCACTGGGAGGCGGACCACCGTCCGCTGCAGTTCGAGGACGCGACGGCGCGGCCCGACGATCTGTACCGCAAGCGCTACCTCAAGGAGGCGGTGGACCAGTGCGTGGACCAGCTCCCCACGCACCACCGGGCGGTGTTCGTGCTGCGCGAGCTCGAGGGCAAGAGCTATGCCGAGATCGCCGAGATCACGGGCTGTAACCTGGGGACCGTCAAGAGCCGTCTCAACCGGGCACGGAACAGCTTCGCGCAACTGATCGAGCCGCTGCTGGAATAGGGGCCCGGGAACCCGCCGGGCTCCCGACGGTAGTAGATTCTCGCCATGACGTGCGCCGAATTCCTGGAGCACTACACCGATTTTCGCGACGGCCTGATCACCGCGCCGCGCGAGTTGCGCCGTTTCACCCGCCATTTGGCGCAGTGCGCCGCCTGCCGGCGCTACGACGCGGCCCTGCGACGCGGGGTGCTGGCGCTGCAGGCCGCGCAAACAATCGAGCTCTCCCCCGCTTTCCGGCGTCGGCTCGACGCGCGCCTGGCGCGGGAGCGCCAGGCGGGCGCGCATCGCCAGGTTCCCGCACGGGCCGGCGTCGCGGCGGCCCTGTTCGTGGCCGCCGCTCTGGCCATGGTTGCGCTCGAAGGCGTACGCCGGCCGCACGTCGCACAGGCACCCGTACTCCCACGCGTCCCCTTCCCCAGACCGGTCGTGCAGGCCGGTGTCCCGTTCGTCTCCTTCCAGGACCCCCGCGCGAGTGTGTTCGCGGGTAATCCGGCCCCGGACGGCTCGGCGCTGGTCGAGCCCGCGTCGGCGGGGCGGTAGGCTTTCTCTCGCCCCGAGCCGGCGGTAACTTCCGCCCCGTATGGGGGCTCTCACCTTCGACGCGCTGCTCCGGAGCCTGAAGCAGGGCGTGGTTGATTCTGTCTACTATCTCCACGGCGACGAGGATGTGCTGAAAGACGAAGCGGTGCGCGCGCTGGTCGAGCGCGCCGTGGATCCCGCCGTCCGCGATTTCAACCTCGATCAGAGAAGCGCTCCGGAGCTCGACGCCGAGGCGTTCCACGCCCTCGTGAACACGCCGCCCATGCTCGCCGCGACCCGGGCCGTGGTGGTCCGCGGGCTCGAGCAGCTCAAGAAGACCGCGAAGGTGCGCCAGGAGCTGCTGCGCTACCTCGAATCGCCCAACCCCACCACGCTGCTGGTCCTGGTACAGGCGGCCGGCGAGCCACCCGACGCCGAGCTGCTGCGACGGACGACGGCCGTGACGGTCGAGTCGCTGCCGCCGGCGCGGGTGGAGCGGTGGATGGCGCATCGGGCCCGGCAACTGGCCCTCACACTCGCGCCGGAGGCGGGAGCACTGCTGCTCGACGCCGTCGGGAACGATCTCGCCGCTCTCGCACGCGAGCTCGAGAAGCTCGCGGCGCTCGCAGGCGGCGGGTCGCGGCCGGCGACCCGAGAGGACGTCGCGGCGCTGGTCGGCGTGCGCCGGGGCGAAACGCTCCAGGACCTGGTGGACGCAACGCTCGAGCGGCGGGCGGCGGACGCCGCGCAGCTGGTCGCGCCGATTCTCGAGCAGGCGGGCATGAGCGGCGTCCGCATGCTGGCGGCGCTCGGCACGCACCTTGTGGGCACGGCGCTGGCGCGCGCCGAGCTCGATCAGGGGTCGCCGCGCGGCCGCCTCGAGGCGCGGCTGCTGTCGCACCTGCGTGCCGCTCGACCGTACGGTCTGGGCAGTTGGGAGGGGACCGCCGCGCGCTGGGCCCGTTGGGCCGAACAGTGGAGCGCGCGCGAGCTCGAGCGGGCCCTGCGGCTCGCAGTCGACGCGGACCGGGCCCTCAAGTCGAGCACGCTGAGCGACGAGGCGGGAACGATGGTGCAGCTGGTCTTGTCGTTCGCCGTGCTCGAGCGGGAGGTGGCGTGAGGGCGGGGGTCGGTCTCATCGTCGCGCTCCTGACCGCCGGACCCGCCGTCCGCCTGCCCGCCCAGACCGACACCGTCCGCGCCGTCGCGCTCCGGGTCGCCCAGACCCGGCCCGATTCGGGACGGGCCATGATGCGACGCCTGCTGGCGAGCCTGTCGCCGCGGGATTCCCTGTACCCCGGCGCGCTCTTCACGGCGGGGATGCTGGCGCCGGACGCCGGCCTGATCGCCACGAACCTGCAGCGAGTGGTGGTCGAGTATGGACAGTCGGTGTGGGCGGACTCGGCCCTCGTGGCGCTCGCCAAGCTGTACTTCGCCCAGGGGGACCTGGCCGCGACGACCCAGGCGGCGGAGCGGCTGCGGCGCGACTATCCGGACTCGCCGCTCAGGCCCCGCGCCGATTTCACGGGCGCGCGCGCCTACTTCGACATGAAGGACGACGCGCACGGCTGTGCGCTCATCCGCGAAGCCTTGGACGGGGCCGGCGCGGAGGTGGAGTTTCGGAACCAGGTGTCCTTCTACGCTCCACGCTGCGCCGCGATGCCGGCGATCCCGGCGGCCGCTACACCCGCGTCGGCCGGCGACAGCCAGGCGAAGGCCGCGGCGCCCGCGACGACCTACGCCGTGCAAGTCCTCGCCGTCAAGAGCGCGTCGCAAGTCGACGAAATGCTCACCCGCCTCAAGGTCATGGGCTTTGACGCCCGCGTGGTGCGGGACACGAGCGGTCTTTTCAAGGTCCGCGTGGGGCACTACCCGACGCACGACGAGGCGGCGCAGGTGCAGCGGCGCCTCAAGACCCGGCTGGGAGGGCAGCCGTTCGTGGTGGAGGAGCCGTGACGCCTCCCCGGGTCGACGCCGACACGCCGCTGATGCAGCAGTACCGCGAGATCAAGGCGCGCCACCCGGACGCGATTCTGTTCTTCCGGATGGGCGACTTCTACGAGATGTTCGAGGACGACGCCCAGCTGGCGGCCCGCGAGCTCGGCCTCACGCTCACCTCCCGCAACAACGGGGGCGCCGCCGACGTGCCGCTGGCCGGCGTTCCGGTCAAGGCCGCCACCGACTACCTGCGCCGTCTCATCGCCCAGGGGCATCGCGTCGCGATCTGCGAGCAGGTGGAGGACCCCAAGCTCGCCAAGGGCCTGGTGCGGCGCGAAGTGGTGGAAACCGTGACGCCCGGCACGGTGCTCGCCGACGAATGGCTGGAGCGACGCCGCAACAACTTTCTGCTCGCGGTCGATGCGCGCGGCACGCCGGCCGGCCTGGCCGCGCTCGATCTGACCACCGGGGAGCTGCTGCTCGAGACCGCCGCGGCGGAGGAACTGCCGGCCGTACTGGCACGCTACGAAGCTCCCGAAGTCGTCGTCCCGGCCGGGGCGGTGCTCGCGCTGGCGGGCGCCGCGCGGACCGAGCGCGAGGCCTGGGAGTTCGATCCCGAGCTGGCGCGCGAGGATCTGACGCGCGCCTTCCGGGTGGCGTCGCTCGACGGGCTGGGGGTCGAGCCGGAGGACCGCCCCGCCCTCGGGGCGGTCGGCGCCCTATTGCGCTACGCCCGTGAGCTCAAGCCCGGCGGCCTGCCACACGTCGCCCGCCCCCGCATCGTGCGGCGCGGCGACCTGCTGCCGCTCGACGAGATGACCCGCCGCAACCTGGAGCTGGTGGAGCCGCTACGCGTCGAGCCGGGAAGAAAGGGAACGACGCTGCTCGACGTGCTCGACCGGACCATGACGCCGATGGGTGCGCGCCTGCTGCGGCGCTGGCTCCTGGCCCCGCTGGTCGAGCCGGCGAGGATCAACGCACGGCTCGATGCCGTGGAGGTGCTCGCCGGCGACGTGCGCGGGCGCGACCGCCTGCGGGAGGCGCTCGACGGCGTGCGCGACCTCGAGCGCCTGGCGAGTCGGGCCGCGCTCGGGCGGGCCACGCCGCGCGAGCTGGGCTCCCTGCGCGACTCGCTGCTCCGCCTCCCGGACACGCGGGGCGCGCTGGACGGCCTCGAAGGCCGGGGGCGGGCCGCGCTGCTCGAGCAGGCGGCGGACGGCTTCGACCTGCTCCAGGACCTGCGCGAGGAGCTCGGCCGCGCCCTGGTGGAGCGTCCGCCGGCCCAGGCATCCGACGGGGATGCGGTCCGCGCCGGCTACGATCGCGAGCTGGACGAGCTCAAGGACGCCCGCGACGGCGGCAAGCACTACATCGCGGGCCTGCAGGCGCGCGAGCGCGAGCGCACCGGGATCGCCTCGCTCAAGGTCGGGTTCAACAAGGTGTTCGGCTACTACATCGAGGTGACGAATCCGCACCGCGATCGCGTGCCCCCCGATTACGAGCGGCGTCAGACCCTGACCGGCGCGGAGCGCTACGTCACGCCCGAGCTGAAGCAGTACGAGGCAAAGGTTCTTGGTGCCGAGGAGCGGATCGCGAGCCGCGAGGCGGAGCTGGTCGACGCGCTGCGACACCGCGTCGCCGATGCCATCGGGCGCGTGCAAGCCACGGCCAATGTGCTGGCGGGACTCGATGTGTGGAGCGCGCTCGCCGACGTGGCGCACCGCGAGGGGTACGTGCGGCCGGAGGTGAACGACGGATTCACGATCGCCCTGGAGGGCAGCCGCCATCCGGTGGTCGAGCGCATGATGGCGCGCGAGGCGTTCATCCCGAACGACGTGCTCCTCGACGACCGAGGCCGGGTGATCGTGCTCACCGGTCCGAACATGGCCGGGAAGTCCACGCTGTTGCGCCAGGTCGGGCTGTGCGTGCTGCTCGCGCAGATGGGGGCGTTCGTGCCGGCGCGACGCGCGGTGGTGGGCGTGGTGGACCGGCTGTTCACGCGTGTGGGAGCGTCGGACAATCTGGTGCGCGGTCAGTCGACCTTCATGGTGGAGATGAGCGAGACGAGCGCGATCCTGCACGGCGCCAGCGCGCGTAGCCTGGTGCTGCTCGACGAGATCGGACGGGGGACCTCCACCTACGACGGCGTGGCCATCGCCTGGGCGGTGACGGAGTTTCTCCACAACACGATCGGCTGCAAGACCGTCTTCGCGACGCACTATCACGAGTTGACGCAGCTCACCGAGGAGCTGGCCCACGCGTGCAACTTCAATGTCGCGGTGCGGGAGGCGGCCGACGAGATCGTGTTCCTCCACCGGCTCGAGCCGGGCGGCGCCGATCGGTCGTACGGCATTCACGTGGGTCAGCTCGCGGGACTCCCGGCGCCCGTGGTGGGGCGGGCGTGGCAGGTGTTGAAGCTGCTCGAGGCCGGCCATCACGTGGCGCGGCAGGCGTCTCCCGCGCCGCCCGACGCGACGCAGCTCGGCCTGTTCGCCCCGGCGCCCCCGCACCCCCTGCTGCAGGAGCTCGACCGCCTGAACCTGGACGCGTTGTCGCCGCTCGAGGCGTTGAACCGCCTCGCGGAGTGGAAGAAGCGGCGGGAGGAGGAGGGAGCGTGACGCGGTGGCGCGGCGCGCTCGCCGGCGTGGTGGCGCTGGCGGTAGCGACATGCAGCAAGCCGCGGTCGGGGGACCAGACCGGGGGCGGGGAGCCGGCGAGCGGACCGCCCGATCAGGAGCCTCCCGTGGCGGTCAACGGCGACTCGCCCATCCAGTATCCCCCCCGGCTGTACGACCAGAAGGTGGAAGGCGACGTGGTGCTCCGGTTGTTCGTCGACTCCACCGGGCGACTCGCCACCGATTCGAGTCGCGTGGCCGAATCGAGCGGCTACCCGGCGCTCGACTCGGCGGCGCTCTCCGGCTCGCGCCGGCTGCGGTTCACCCCGGCCCGGCGCCACGGCTTGCCGATCGCGACGACGTTCCTCCAGCCGATCGAGTTCCACCACCCCCAGGCCGGCGGATCGGTGCGCAACGGCGAGCCCGACACGGTGAGACCGCGGCCCGCGCCGGTGCGTGCTCCGACGCCGACCCCGCCCCTCGCGCCGGCGCGGGCGCCGCGACGCGACACCACAGCGGTGCGGCGCGACACGTCCCCGCCTCCCGCCGACACGACGCGCGCTGTCCCGGACAGCACGGGTGCGAAGCCGGATACGAATGCCACCCCACACTAAGCCGTATGGGAACATTCTCGAGACGATCGGCTGGACGCCGCTGGTCCGCCTGAACCGGGTCACGCAGGGCGTCCGCACGCCGGTCTACGCCAAGGCGGAATTCTTCAACCCCGGGGGCTCGGTAAAGGATCGCATCGGGCTCGCGATGATCGAGGCCGCGGAGCGCGAGGGGCGACTCAAGCCGGGCGGACTGGTGGTCGAAGCGACGTCGGGCAATACCGGCGTGGGACTGGCGTTGGCCGCCGCGGTGAAGGGCTACCGCTGTATCTTCACGATGCCGGACAAGATGTCGCAGGAAAAGGCGCGTCTGCTCCGCGCCCTCGGGGCCGAGGTGATCATCACGCCGACCGCGGTCCCGCCGGACCACCCGGACAACTACATCATGAAGGGCCGCGCCATCGCGGCGGCCCACCCGAACGCGATTTTCGCCGACCAGCACTACAACCCGGTCAACCCCGACGTGCACTACCGCACGACCGGCCCGGAGATCTGGGAGCAGACCGCAGGCAGGATCACGCACTTCGTGTGCGCTCCGGGCACCGGGGGCACTGTGAGCGGGGCCGGGCGCTTTCTCAAAGAACAGCGCCCGACCATCCGCGTGATCGGCGGCGACCCCGTCGGCTCGATCTATTCGGACTACGCCCGCACGCGCCGCAAGTCCGAAGGCAGTCCCTACAAGGTGGAAGGCATCGGCGGCGACAAGATTCCGACCTCGCTGCATTGGGACGTGATCGACGAATGGATCACGGTGTCCGACAAGGATGCGATGCTCCTGGTGCGACGCCTGGCCAAGGAGGAAGGCCTGTTCGCCGGCGGCTCGACCGGGGTCAACGTCGTGGCGGCGTTGGAGGTGGCGCGGCGGGTGAACGATCCGGAGGCGCTCGTGGTCACGGTCCTCGCGGACACGGGAGAGCGCTATCTCTCCAAAGTGTTCAACGACGAGTGGCTGCGCGAGAACCAGATCCTCGACGCCGAACGAGTGTCGGTGGCGCAGCTGCTCGAGGCGCGCAACTCCGGCGCCCCGCCGCTGATCTCCGTCCCTCCGACCGCGACGGTGCGCCAGGCGCTGAACCTCATGAGCACCTATAACGTGTCGCAGCTGCCGGTGCTGGACGGCGGCGACGGCGTGGGCGCGGTCGCAGAGCCGGTGCTGATGGCGCGCGCGCTCGAGGAGCCCGTCACGCTCGACCGGCCGGTGCAGGAAGTGATGGACGCGCCGTTCCCGGTGGTCGACGCAGATCTCCCCGTGGAGCGGCTCACCACGCTGCTCTCGCGCGAAACGCCCGCGGCGCTGGTGCGGCGCGAGGGGAAGATCGCGGGGATCGTCACGCGGTACGACGTGCTGCACCAGCTGGCTGGAATCCGCTGATGCGCGTCGGCATGCTCACAGGCGGCGCGTCCGCCGAGCGCGCCGTCGCGTTCGCCGGTGCGGCACAGATCGTCGAAGCGTTGCGGGCCCGGGGCCACGCCGTGTCGGTCGTGGACACGGTGACCGGCCTGCTCGGCCCCGCCGACGAGCGGCGCCTGCTCACGACGGAGGTCGGACGCGAGCCGCCCGCGGTGGCGGAGCTCGACGAGCGCGAGCGCGCCATGCTGTCGAACGGACTCGCGTCCCTGCCGGCCGTGCTGGACGCAGACGTGTTGTTCCTCTGCCTGCACGCCGGCCGCGGAGAGGGCGGGACTCTCCAGGCGGTGCTCGACGTCATCGGCGTTCCGTATACGGGCAGCGGCGCGCTCGCGAGCGCCCTCGCGATGGACAAGGACCTCGCGAAGCGGCTGTTCCGGGCTGCGGGGGTGCCCGTGCCCGCCTGGTTCATGGCGCCTCCCCCGGTGGCCGCCGAGGACGTGACCACCGCCCTCGGCTGGCCGGTGATCGTGAAGCCCTCTAAAATGGGCTCGTCGGTGGGCATGTCTTTGGTACGCAACGCGGAGGGGCTGGACGCGGCCGTCACCCTGGCACGCGCGTACGATGCGGAGGTCATGGCCGAGCAGTTCGTCCCCGGGCGAGAGCTGACCGTCGGGGTACTGGGCGATGTGCCGCTCCCGGTCGGGGAAATCATCCCGAAGCACGAGCTGTTCGACTACGAGTGCAAGTACACGCCGGGGATGTCGGAGGAGATCTTCCCCGCCAAGCTCGACACGACCCTGGCGCGTCAGCTGCAGGAGCTGGCGCTGACGGCGCACCGGGCGCTCAAACTCGGGGGATACTCGCGTGTTGACTTCCGGTTGAGCCCCGAGGGCGACATCTTTTGTCTCGAGGCCAACACGCTTCCCGGCATGACGCGGACGAGCCTCCTGCCCCAGGCCGCCCGGGCGGCGGGGATCGAGTTCCCGGAGCTGTGCGAGCGGATCTGCCGGCTGGCGGGCGGGGGGAACTCGGGGAGCGCGCGCGGGGGAATAATAGGCTAGGCGCGCAGGCGCACAGACGCACAGGGGTTATAGATGGTCCCGCAGCGGATGTTCGGTATGACGCCATGGGTGCGGCGGCTGATCGTCGCCAACCTGGTCGTCTTCCTGCTCCAGATGACGATCTTCGTCAACCCGTGGTTCGTGGCCACGTTCGGGTTCGCCCCGCTGGACGCGCTGGCGCGGCCCTGGACGTTCGTCTCATACGCGTTCATCCACGCCAACTTCCTGCATCTCGCGTTCAACCTGCTGGCGCTGTTCGTGTTCGGGCCGCCCGTGGAAGAGCGGATGGGCGGGGGGTCTTTTCTCGCGTACTACGGGCTGTGCGCCCTGGGAGGCGCCGCCCTGTCCTTCGCCCTGGCCATGACGTTTCAGCAAGTGCAGCTCGTGGTGGGTGCGTCGGCGGCGGTGTACGGCGTGATGCTGGCGTTCGCGTGGGCCTGGCCCGATCAGCCGATTTCCGTGTTCCCGCTCCCCGAGCCGATCGCCGCGAAATGGCTGGTGACGTTCGCGGTGGCGATTTCGCTGCTGCTCGCGCTGTTCGCGGCCAGCGACGGGGTGGCGCACCTCGCGCACCTGGGCGGGTTTGCGACGGGGCTGCTGTATCTGAAGGTGGCGGACTGGCGCTTGGCGCGCGCGGAGCGCCACCTGCGTCGCGCGACGGAGCCGAGCGTGCTGGTGCATCCCGCCCGCGCGGCGCGCGCCAGCGCCGCCCCCAAGCCGCGCCGGGCGGAGCGCGATCCGGCGCAGGCGGAAATCGACCGCGTGCTCGACAAGATCTCGGCGCGCGGGATCGAGAGCCTCACACCCGCGGAGCGGCGCTTTCTCACCGAAATGAGCCGCAAGATGCGCGGCCGGACGTGAGCGGCGCCCGCTAAGAGCCGCACCCTGAAAAGTCAAGACGCCCTTCACCCGCCGGCCAGCGGTGTGCGACGGGCGCGCGCTTGTCTCCGGCGGGGCCGATTCCCAAATTGGGTCCGGCCGCTCAATGCTCGTCAACCTCGTGCCGGAGTTCCTCGCGGTGCTCGCCGCGCCCGATCCCCCCGCGGCCTATCACGATTATCTCGAACGGCACAAGCCCGTGCTGCAGGGCTACTGGCACAACTACGTTCTCGACCCGACGTCGCCGCACGCGGAGCGGGTGATTGCGGCGGCGCTGCGTGCCGAGCGCGCCGATCTCGAACGGCTGCTCGAGGACGTGGACGTCGCCGCGATCGCGGACGACGCGCTGCGCCGCGCGCTCGAGCAGTTCGAGGCGGACTGCCCCGTCGACCTGTACCTGATGGTCGGTGTCGGGGGCGCCAACGCGGGGGAGCTGGTCGTGGGCGGGCGCGGCATCGCCTTCGTGTGTCTCGAGCACTTCACCGGCCGCGCCAACCCGCAGACGTTCGGCATGGGACTCGCGCCGCACCTGTTGCCGCTGTGGATCGCGCACGAGGTGGCGCACGCGGTGCGCTACACCTCGCCCTCGAGCCGCGCCGACCTGCGGCGGCTGGTGGCGGACCTGCGCGGCTACTATGACTACTGGGACACCGGGAGCCGGGCGAGCCTGCGCGAGCTGCTCGTGAACGAGGGGGTGGCGGTGGCCGGGGCCCAGGCGGTCGCCCCCGGGTTCGAGCCGTGGGAGTACTTCGGCTATACGCGGCGCCAATACCGGCGCATTCGCGAGCTCGACGCCTTCCTGCGGCGCGCCGCCGCGCCGCTCTTGGACGAGTCGGGCCTGGGGCTGCGGCTGCGCTTTCTGTCGGGGGGGATGAGCCCGGCGGCCCGGATGATGAGCGGCAAGATGCTGCCGGAGCGCGCCGGCTACTATCTCGGCCTGCGGCTGGTGGAGAACTATCTCGCCGAGCGGGGGATTGCGTCGACGCTGCGCGCCGCGACGGCGGAGCTCCGCAAGGCCGACGAGCGGGCGCTGGGCATTCAGAGCGCATGAGCCCGCGGCCGCGGGCGGAGCGGCGCCGCAACCGGCCGCTGCGCGAGGTGCTGGACGAGCTGCTGGCGCACACGCGCGAGCTGGTGCGGCGCGCCAAGGACATGACGCCCGCCGAGCTCGACTACGCGCAGCAGCGCCTCGAATGGCTGGCGGACGAGGTGTGGCGCGTCGCCACGGGTGAGCGGCCTCCGGGGTAAGGCGTCACGGCGCCGTCCCCGGTACGGTGGGATAACCGATCCCGAGCTGCTTGAGATACGTCTCGTACTTCGAGGGGTCGTAGTAGTACGTCCGCATCTGATCGCGGTACTTCGCCATCTTCTCCGCGTTGAGCCACGTGGCCGGCTGATCGGTCGGGGCCATGAGCGGGCGGTACTTCGTCGTCTTGGTCTGCACGTTCGCGAAGTAGTCCTTCGCATCGCTCATCAGCTTGGGCCGCAGCATGAGGTCGAGCAGCGTCATCGCCTGCACTTTGGCGCCGGCGATCACGCCCTTGTGTGCAATCGGCGTCGCCATCGCGATGGCGTCGGCCCAGTTGTGCCCCGGCGTACCGGGAATGTTGGCCGGGTAATAGAGCGTCACGGAGGGCACGGTCCAGGTCACGTCCCCGATGTCATCGCTGCCGGTGCCGGTGCTGGCCTTGGCCGCCTCCTCGGGCGAGCGCAGCGGCGCCACGGACGTGTGCAGTCCGCTGTCGGGCCGGCCCATCATCACCTGCACCGCCCGCGCCAGCGTCTGGTCCTTGTCGTCCCACGGGGGCATCCCCACGCGCACCGCATTGGCGTGCAACGCCTCCGCGATGGGCTTGTTGAAATGGGGCCGCCACGCGGAGCCGATGACCTGCACCGTATCGAGCGTGGTGAACGTGGCCAGGGCGGCGCCGCGCGCCATCTGCTTCGCGTCCTCGAACATCTTCGTCACGCGCTCAGGATCCCGCTCGCGGAAGTAGAACCAGATGGCGGCGGTGCTCGGGACCACGTTGGGCTGGTCACCGCCGTCCGTGATGACGTAGTGCGAGCGCTGCGCCGGCTCCATGTGCTCGCGGTGGTACTCCCAGGCGTTGGCGAGGGTCATGACGCCATCGAGCGCGCTCCGGCCGCGCCACGGCGCGCCCGCGGCATGCGCGCTCTGCCCCTTGAACTTGAAGAGCGCCGAGATCAGGGCGAGCGCGGGCTCGTCGCCCCAGGAGATGCCGTATTCGTCGCTTACGTGCGCGAAGAGATTCGCGTCCACGTCACGGAAGACGCCGGCACGCACCAGGAACGCCTTGGTCGCAAGCTGCTCCTCGGCGACCCCCGGCCAGAGCACGATGGTGCCGGGCAGCCGCTCGTGCGCCATGATGTCCTTCACCGCGAGCGCGGCGAGAATGTTGAGCGGAACGCCACTGTTATGCCCCTCGCCATGGCCCGGCGCGCCCTCGACGATCGGATCGTGAGACGCGACTCCCGGCTTCTGGCTCGCCTGCGGGATACAGTCGATGTCCGATCCCAGGGCGATCACCGGCTTTCCGCTCCCCCAGCGCGCCACCCACGCGGTGGGGATACCGGCGACCCGGCGCTCGAGCGCGAACCCGTTCCGCTCGAGGATGGCACTCAAGTACCTGGAGGTCTCGACCTCCTGCATTCCGAGCTCGCCGAACGAGAAGACCTGGTCGACCATCTGCTGAGCGAACGTCGCCTGGGCGTCGATGGCGCGCGCGACCTCGGCCTTGAGCCGGTCGAGCCGTCGGTCGGCGGGCGTTTGGGCGGCGATCACGCCGCGCAGCAGGACGAACTGAACGAGCAGGGGTATCAGTGTGCGCATGGTGTCGCTCCTCGTAACGATGCCTCGACGCGGGAGCCTGCGAAAGTGGAGATTCGGCGGCCCCGCGCGCGGCCTTGACACCCGCCGGAGCGGCGGGCAGGTTAGCACCGCATCGATACGGTTCAGTAGGAGCTACCCGCAGACGCGGGACGGCGTGGCTCTCCACACCCCTTCTGGCCACGCTGCTCTCAACACCGCATTCGTGACGGCCGGCAGATGAAACTCGTGGACCCATCCGGATCGGGAGGTAGTTATGGCGGCGGATTTCTTCATTGGCGAGTCACTGGTAGGCGACGGGAATGAAGTCGCCCACATCGACCTGATCATCGGGTCGAAGTCGGGGCACGCAGGACAGGCGTTCGTGAACACACTGTCGAACAACACCGACGGCTTCACCAAGCTGTTGGCCGTCGTCACCCCCAACCTGCCGGCCAAGCCCGACACGCTGCTGTTCAACAAGGTGACGATGAAGAACGCCACGCAGGCGGTGCAGATGTTCGGCCCGGCGCAGGCGGCGGTCGCCCGGGCGGTCGTGGACAGCGTGTCCTCGGGCGTCATCCCGCGCGACAAGGTGGACGACTACTGCATCCTGGTGGGCGTGTTCATTCACTGGGAAGCCAAGAACGACAAGAAGATCTATGACTTCAACTATCGGGCGGTGAAAGAGTCCATCGAGCGCGCCCTGAAGGGCCAGCCGAAGATCGACACGGTGATCTCGCAGGCCAAGACGGCGTCGCATCCGTTCGCCAGCGGCGCCGACAAGGGCTGAGCGCTCCGGTCGTCGCTCTGGTCCACGTCGAGGGGCGGGCTGCCGCCCCTCGACTGCTTTTCGAGCCCCGCGCCGACTCATCGTGGAGCATGCGTCCTGATGCGTAAGCTGCTGCTGCAGCTCGACAGCTCCAGGCTGCCGAGCGTGTTCGACCGGGTGGTCGCGTACGACGGCGGCGCCGATGAGGTGATGAGCTACGGCGGCATTACCGAGGCCGATGTCCGCGACCTGATCCACGGCTGCATCTTCACGCGCGGTCCCAAGGACTTGAAGAACACCGCCGTGTTCGTCGGGGGCGCGGACATCGCCGTGGGCGAGCAACTGCTCACCGCGGCGACCAAGGCGATGTTCAAGCCCTTCACGGTCTCCGCCATGCTGGACTCGAACGGGTCCAACACGACGGCCGTCGCCGCGGTGGCGAAGATGCTGCAGGCGGCCGGGGGGGGCGACGTGCGCGGCAAGCGCGTCTTGATCGTCGCGGGGACCGGGCCGGTGGGGATTCGGGCCGCCGGACTGTTCGCCAAGGCGGGAGCGGACGTGTGTATCACGTCGCGCAAGGCCGACGCGGGCGAGCGGGCTCGCGACCTCGTGCTCAAGCGGTTCGGCGGGACGGTGCGCGCCATCGCGATGTCGGACGCGAGTGAGGCCGTGCGCGCCTGCGAGCGCGCCGAGCTCCTGCTCAACGCCGGACCCGCAGGGGTGATGCTCATTCCCAAGCAGGCATGGGCGAACCGGCCGGGGCTCAAGGTGGTCGCGGACGTGAACGCGGTTCCCCCGCTCGGCATCGAAGGAGTGAATGTGACCGACGATGGCGTAACGAAAGAGGGGGTGGTGTGCTTGGGTGCGCTCGCCATCGGGAACCTCAAGATGAAAGTGCACAAGGCGTGCATTGCGCGCCTGTTCGAGCGCAACGACCTCGTGCTGGACGCCGAGACCATCGCCGACGTCGCGCGGGAGTTGATGGCGCCGCAGCAGTGACCCGATGCCCCGCGTCATCGGTATCGACCCGGGGACGGTGAGCATCGACCTCTGCGGACTCGACGACGGCCGGCTGTTCCTGGACCGTTCCGTCCCCACGGCCGACGCCCTGGCGGACCCGGCCCGGTTCGTCGGGCTGCTCGAGCAAGCCGGCCCGCTCGATCTCGTCGCCGGGCCGTCCGGGTACGGCCTGCCGCTGACACGTGCGCGCGACGCGACCGACGGGGACCTGCGGCTCGCCCTGCTGGCGCCACCGGGGGAACAGGGCGGCATCGGAGGACTCTCCACCCTGCTGCGCGTCCTGGCGCGCTCGCGTCTGCCGGTGGTGCTCACGCCCGGCGTCGTCCATCTCCCCACCGTGCCGGCGCACCGCAAAGTGAATCGGGTCGACATGGGCACGGCCGACAAGGTGTGCGCCGTCGCGCTCGCGATCGTCGACCAGGCGCGGCGACTGGGATGCCCGCTCTCGGGCACGTCGTTCGTGCTGCTCGAGCTGGGCGGTGCCTTCACAGCCGCTGTGGCTGTGGCGGGAGGCCGAATCGTCGACGGCGCGGGAGGCTCGGCCGGCGCGCTGGGGTTCCGGGCGGCCGGCGCGCTCGACGGCGAGGTCGCGTATCTCGCGGGTACCGTGTCCAAGGCGCTGCTGTTTCGGGGCGGTGCCACGACCGTCGCGGGCTGGGAAGCGGGGAACGAGCCGATCGATCGGCTGGCGCATCCCACGACGCCGCGGGAACGCGTCGCGTCGGAGGCGCTCATCGAGAGCGCGGTGAAGACAGCGGTGGGGCTCGCCTTGTCGGTGCCGGGGCCCGCGGAGTTCGTGCTGTCGGGTCGGCTCGCTCGGGTCGACGCGGTGAGCGGGGCGATCCGCCGACGGCTCGAGCCGTTCGCTCCCACCCGCGTGCTCGAGGGGTTCGCCGCGGTGGCGAAGCAGGCGGCGCAGGGCGCGGCCCTCGTCGCCGACGGCCTCGCGGGCGGGACAAACCGCGAGCTCGTCGAGCTGTTGGCGATCCGCGAGGCGCGCGGCAGCGTGCTCGATCATCTGTACGTGGTGCCGCGCGAGCAGGCGCTGCGTCGCCTGGGCGAGGGGCCCTCATGACGCGCGTGCTCATCGCCGGCGTCTCCACGCGAGGGCTCGCGGAATCGGCGGCGCGCGCGGGGTATGACGTGCTCGCAGTAGACGGCTTCGGCGACCTGGACCTGCGGGCTCGCGCGCAGTCGGTCATGGTGACGCGGAGCGGCGCGCGGTTCAGCATCCGGGCGGCCGTCGCAGCCGCGCGCGGGCTCCGCTGGGACGCCGTCTGCTACGTGGGCAGCTTCGAAAACCACGCGCGCGCAGTCCGCGCGCTCGCTGCCGGCCGGACGTTGTGGGGCAATGGGCCCGCCGTGCTCTCGGCCGTGCGCGACCCTGTGCGGCTGGCGCGCGCGCTCTCCACGCGGGGGCTCCCCACGCCTGCCGTCCGCGCCACGGCGCCGCGCGGTGCGACGGGGCGGGGCGGGCGCTGGCTGGTAAAGCCCCGGGCGTCGGGCGGGGGCAGCGGCGTGGGACCGTGGCACGGCGGCCCGTTGCCGCGCGGCACGTACCTGCAACAACGGGTGGCCGGCACTCCAGGGTCGATCGTGTTCGCCGCGGACGGGCGCAGGGCGGTGCCGCTGGGCGTGTCGCGCGCCCTCGCGGGCGATCCGCGTTTCGGCGGCAGGGGTGCCGGCGGCTTCCGCTACTGCGGCAGCATCCTGGTCGCCCCCGAGATGCCCCTCTTCGGCCACGCGTGCCGCCTCGCCGCAGCCGTCACCGAGGCGTTCGGGCTGGTGGGCGTCAACGGCATCGATTTCGTCGCTCGGAGGGGCGTGCCCTACGCCGTGGAGGTCAACCCGCGCTATTGCGCATCGATGGAGCTCGTCGAGCGGGCGTACGGGATCTCGATCTTCGAAATGCACGCCCGCGCCTGCGCCGGCGAGCTGCCCGGCGTCGACCTCACCGAACGGGGCCCCGCGGACGCGCCGGGGAAAGCGATCGTGTACGCGCGGGATGACGTGGTGCCGGAGGGGACGCCGCGCTGGCTCGAAGACGACGACGTGCGCGACGTGCCTCCACCGGGCGAACCCATCGGGCGACGGCATCCCATCTGCACGGTGTTCGCGCGGGGGCGCACGGTCGCCTCCTGTCATGCGGCGCTCGCCGCGCGGGCCCGCGCGGTGTACCGCTCCCTGGAAGGACACCGCGTGAGGATCGCGTGAGCGCCGCCGCCCGGACCGTCGAGCACGTCACCTGCCTCGGCTGCGGCTGCGCCTGCGACGACATTACGGTAGTGGTCCAGCGCGGCCGTGTCACGGAGGCGCAGCAGGCGTGCGCGCTGGGGACCGCCTGGTTCGGGGACGGCCAGGTCCCGGACGCGGTCCGGATCCGTGGCCGGGCAGATACGCTCGAGCGAGCCCTCGCCGAGGCGGCGCAGCTGCTCGCGGACGCGAAGGGCCCGCTCGTTTATCTCGCGGGGGACATTTCCTGCGAAGTGCAGCGCGACGCCGTCGCGATCGCCGATCGGCTCAAAGGCGCGATCGACAGCCTGGCCAGCACGGCCGCCGCGGGCGTGCTCGCCGCGCAGCGCCGGGGACGCGCGGGCGCAACGCTCGGCGAGCTGCGCCAGCGCGCCGATCTCGTGGTGTTCTGGGGCGTGGACCCCGGCGCGCGCTATCCACGCTACAACGCGCGCTACGCCGTCGAACCCGTGGGCCTCGCCGTGCCCGCCGGGAGACAGAGCCGCCGTGTGATCGCCGTGGATGTGGGCGACGCCCGCGGTCCGGCGGACGCGGACGGCCGCGTGGCGATCCCGCCCGATGCCGAGCTCGATGCGATCGGTGCCATGCGCGCGATGGTCCAGGGGCGGGCCGTGCCGCCGGACGGGCCGTTCGGGACCGCGATCGCACTGGTGCAGGAGATGACCAAGGCGCGATACGTGGCCGTGGTAGCCGACGCGGAGCCGGGCCCGACCCTCCCCCCGGACCCGGACCGCGCGGAAGCCCTGATCGCGCTGGCGCAGGCCCTCAACGGCCCGACGCGGTGCGCCCTGTCGACGCTCCGCGGCGGCGGCAACCGCTCAGGTGCCGATGCCGTGCTCACGTGGCAGACTGGATTCCCGTTCGCGGTGGACTTCGGGCGCGGGTATCCGACCTACCGGCCCCACGCCGGCGCGGCCGAGCGCCTCGCGGCGGGCGAGGTGGACGCTGCGCTCGTGATCGGCGCGCCGGCGACGCTGCCCGATTCCGTGGCCGGACGGCTGGCCGGCGTCGCCACGATCGCGATCGGTCCCCGGGCGAGTGCTGCGGGTTGGAAACCCGTAGTCGCGGTGGACACGGGAGTGGCGGGCATTCACGAGGGCGGCACCGCGTTCCGGATGGACGACGTGCCGCTGCCGCTGCGACCGGCATTCGACGGGGCGGACGTGCGCAGCGCGGCAGCTACCGTACGCGCGCTACGCGAGCGGCTGGAGGGCGCCGCGTGACGACGCCCAGCCGCCTGAGGATCGCCGGTGGCACGGTGTACGACCCCGCCAACGGAGTGGACGGCGCGGTGCGAGACGTATGCATCGAGGGTGAGCGCATCGTCGCGGAGCTGCCGGCGGGCGTGCCACGCCTCGACGTCCGCGGCATGGTGGTGATGCCGGGCGGCGTGGACATCCACGCGCACGTCGCCGGGTCGAGCGTGAACCACGCGCGTCGCCTGCTGCCGGAGGAGCACGCCGCCGATCCCGCGCCGGCACCGCAGCTGGCGGACGGTCCCCCGGCACGCTCTGGAACGGGCGGAACGGTGCCGAGCACGTTCGCCACCGGGTATCGCTACGCGGGGCTCGGCTATACGACAGCGATGGAAGCGGCGGTCGCTCCGCTTGCGGCGCGACACGCGCACGCCGAGCTCGACGACACACCGATCATCGACTCGGGGTTCTACGTGCTGCTGGGCAACGACGATTATTTGCTGCGCCAGATCGCGGCGGGGGAAACGGCGCGGGCACGGGATTACGCCGGCTGGCTGCTGGGCGTCACGCGGGCGTACGCGATCAAGATCGTGAACCCCGGCGGGGTGGCGGCATGGAAGGGTGGTGACGGGAACCGCACCCGCAACGTGTACGGCCTCGACGACGCCGTCGGATCGAGTGCCGTCACGCCGCGCAAGATTCTCGAGACGCTGGCGGGAGCCGCGAACGCGCTGGCACTGCCGCACCCGGTCCACATCCACTGCAACAACCTGGGCCAGCCCGGCAATTTCGCGACCACGCTCGAGTCCATGCGGGCGCTCGCGGGCCAGCGCGCGCACTTCACACATCTCCAGTTTCACAGCTACGGCGGCGAGCGGGGCAAGGGCTGGAGATCCGCCGCGAAAGACGTGATCGAGTACGTGAACGGCCATGCCGAGCTGAGCGTCGACGTGGGCCAGGTGATGTTCGGGTCGGCGACGACCGTCACGGCGGACGGCCCGGTCGAACACCTGCTCTACACGAGCAGCGGACGGAAGTGGGTGAACGTGGATATCGAGCTCGAGACGGGCTGCGGCATCGTGCCCTATGCCTACCGCGAGAGGGCCGCGGTCGCGGCGCTGCAGTGGGCCGTGGGGCTCGAGCTGTTCCTGCTGGCCAAGGACCCGTGGCGCGTGGTGCTCTCGACCGACCATCCCAACGGGGGCACGTTCCTCTCGTATCCGGAGCTGATCCGGCTCCTGATGGACCGTGCCTACCGCGACGAGCGACTGAAAGCCGTGAACCAGAAGCTGTTGGCCGGGAGCACCCTGCTGGACGGATTGGCTCGGGAATACACCCTGGGGGAGATCGCGATCGTCACGCGCGCCGGCCCCGCCCGACTGCTCGGGCTCTCGCGCAAGGGACATCTCGGCCCGGGGGCGGACGCCGACGTGACCGTGTACGCACCGGACACCGACCGGGCGAAGATGTTCACCGCGCCCCGCTACGTGATCAAGGGCGGGACCATCGTGGTCGAGGAGGGCCAGCTGCGCCGTGCGTCCGCGGGAGCGCGGCTCGCCGTGCGCCCGGACTACGACGTCGCCGTGACCAAGGATGTGAAACGGTTCTTCGACGCATACGCGAGTGTCGCGTTCGAGAATTATGGGGCGGAGCAGTGAAGATCAACGGCGTCGCGATCGAGGACACATTCGCCGAGGCATTCACGATGCGTGTCGCCCGCCTCCTGATCACGGGGCGGACGCTCGGGTGGGCCAGAGAAGCGGCCGTCAAGCTCACTGGCTTCGCCACCTCGGTGATCGGCTGCAAGTGCGAGGCGGGCATCGAGTGCGAGCTCCGCGACAATGAGACGCCCGACGGGCGGCCGGGGGTCAGCGTGCTGTTTCTGACCATGGACAAGGCGAGCCTCCCCGAGCAGCTGATCGTGCGGGTCGGGCAGACGGTGCTCACCTGCCCCACGACCGCCTGCTTCGACGGCCTCCCGGAGGCGCCGGACCGGCTGCCCGTGGGGAGAGCGTTGCGGGTGTTCGGCGACGGCTTCCAGGCGAGCAAGGTGATCGGCGGCAAGCGCTACTGGCGTCTGCCGGTCATGGAGGGGGAGTTCCTGATCGAAGAGACGTTCGGGATGCTGAAGGGCGTGGGCGGGGGAAATTTCCTGATCCTCGCCCGAGACGCGGACGCCGCACTGGCCGCGGCCGAAGCCGCCGTGGCGGCGATGAGCGGTCTCCCGGGGGTCATCCTGCCGTTCCCGGGCGGCGTGGTGCGGAGCGGGAGCAAGGTGGGATCGCGGCGCTACAAGAACCTGATCGCTACGACGAACGACGCGTTCGCCCCTACTCTGAAAGCCGTCACACAGTCGCAGCTCCCGGAGGTTGTGAACAGCGTGCTCGAGATCGTGCTTGATGGAACCGACGGGCCGTCGATCGAGGCGGCGATGCGGGCCGGTATCCGCGCGGCCTGCCGGCCCGGTGTGCAGACGATCACGGCGGGGAATTATGGAGGGAGGCTCGGGCCGCATCACTTTTATCTGCGCAAGATCCTCGGATGAGCGACGCCATCACCCTCACCCTCATGACGGCCCCAACGCAGACCCTCGTTGCCGATTGCATCGCCGCGGACCGGTTCGCCGCCCTCAGCGCTCAGGCCATCGCCGCGCTGCCGGTCGTGCACGGCGCGCGCCCGGCCACGCTCGGGGATTTCTTCCGGGTCCGGGGTGAGCGCGCGAGCGTCGTCCGGATCGAGGGCGATTGTGCGCGGATCGAGGCGATCGGCAGCGGCATGGCGGGAGGCGAGCTGGTGATCGACGGCAGTGTGGGACGCGACCTCGGGGTCGCCATGTCGGGCGGTCGGATCGATCTGCGTGGCAACGCGGGCGCCAACGCCGGCGGCGCGCCGGCCGGCGCCGCGCGCGGCATGACCGGCGGCGAGATCATCGTGCGGGGCAGCGTCGGCGACGAGGCGGGCGCGCGCATGCGGCGGGGACTGCTCGTCGTGACGGGGGACGGGGGACGGGGGACGGGCAAGGGCATGATCGCCGGGACGGTCGTGGTGTGCGGGAAGGCGGGCTCGGGCACGGGGCGCTTTTTGAAGCGGGGATCGATCGTCGCGCTGGGCGAGGTCGAGCGTCCGGCCACGTTTCGCTACGCGTGCACCTACCGGCCCCCCCACGTGGCGCTGCTGCTGCGCTACCTGGGGGCCCGCTGCCGGCTGGACGTCGCCTCCGCTCAGGTCACGGGACGCTACGAGCGCTACTCGGGCGACCTGGCCGAACTCGGAAAAGGGGAGCTGTTGCGATGGGTGGGGGAGTGAGCGAGACCGGACTGGGCTTGAACGAGCGGGCGTGGCGCATCGCCGACGCCATGGTGGCGAACGCCGCCGAGCTGCGCGTCACCGCGCGGACGCTCCCGGGTGGCGCGCGGGTGATCGACGCCGGCATCGACACGCCGGGAGGCTACGGCGCAGGGCGGGCCCTGGCGGAGATCTGCATGGGAGGGCTCGCCGACGTCGCGTACCCGCCGGTCCCGATCGGCGGCGATCCGTGGCCCGGCGTGCGCGTGTGGACGGATCACCCCGCAGTCAGCTGTATGGCGTCCCAATACGCCGGGTGGGCGATCCAGGTGGGAAAGTACTTCGCGATGGGGTCCGGGCCGCTGCGTGCGCATGCGCGGGTCGAGAAAGAGCTGTTCGCCAAACTCCGCTATGCGGAACGGGCGCAGCGCGGCGTGCTGGTGCTCGAGACCCGGGCCACGCCCACGGACGAGGTGACCGCCTGGGTCGGGCAGAAGGCGGGGCTCGCGCCGTCGCAGCTGACCTTCGTGGTGGCCCCCACCGCGAGCCTCGCCGGCGGCGTGCAGATCGCCGCCCGCATCCTCGAGACCGGGCTGCACAAGATGGACACGCTGGGCTTCGACGTGACGAAGGTGGTGAGCGGCATCGGCACGGCGCCGCTCCCGCCCGTCGCGAAGAACGACCTCCGGGCCATCGGCCGCACCAACGACTGCATCCTGTACGGCGGCCAGGCGCGCTACACGGTGAGCGCCGACGATGCGGAGCTCGCCGAGCTCGCGCCCAAGGTCCCGGCCTCGGCGTCCAAGGACTACGGGACGCCGTTCTACGACATCTTCAAGCGTTACGACGGTGACTTCTACAAGATCGACCCGCTGCTCTTCAGCCCCGCCGAGGTGTGGCTGACGAGTGTGGGGAGCGGGAAGACGTACCACGCGGGACATGTGAACCCCGACGTATTGCGCGCATCGTTGCTCGAGACGTGAACCTCAATCAGGGAGCTCGCATCATGCCGCGTCCGTCGCAGAACCTCGCCGTGCTCGCCGCTCTCGGCACCGGCGGCTTCACCGTGCTGCTCGGGCGGAAGTCCAACTGACGGCGGTGCGCGTCGCGATTCTCGCCGCACGGCAGGGCTGGCACACCGACCAGCTCTGCCGCGCGCTCGCCGAGCGGGGGCACGAAGGGCGGGTGCTCCCCTACGAAGCGCTGGTGGCGCACCTGGGCGGCGCGGCGTCCGGGGTGGCGGCGGCCGGCGAGGATCTCGCCCGGTGTGCCGCGGTGCTGGCGCGCATCATCCCTGCCGGCTCGCTCGAGCAGATCGTATTCCGCGTGGACGCGCTGCACACGCTGGAAGAGCGCGGCATCCCGGTCATCAACCCGCCGCGCACCATCGAGCGCACCGTCGACAAGCTGTGGACCACGGCGCTGCTCGAGCAGGCGGGACTGCGCGTGCCCGAAACGGTGGTGTGCGAGACTCCCGACGAGGCACTGGCGGCGTTTCGCGCGCTGGGCGACGTGATCGTGAAGCCGTTGTTCGGCTCGATGGGGCTCGGCATGGTGCGGGTAACCGACGAGGAGATCGCGTTTCGCGTGTTTCGCACGCTGGAAACGCTGCGGGGCGTATATTATGTCCAGCGGACGATCGATCACGCCGGCTGCGACGTGCGGGTGTTCGTGGCGGGCGGCCGCGTCATCGGCGCGATCGAGCGGAGCGCGCCCGGTTGGAAGACCAATCTCGCGCGCGGCGGGCGCGCGCGGGCAGTGACGTTGACGCCCCAGCGGATGGAGCTGGCCCTCGCGGCCGCCCGCGCCGTGGGTGCGGACTATGCGGGCGTCGACCTCCTGCCCGCGCGCGACGGCACCGTGTACGTCGTGGAGGTGAACGGGATTCCCGGATGGCGCGGCCTGCAGGAGGCGACGTCGCTCGACGTCGCCGCAGCGATCGTCGAGTTGCTCATCGGACGCGTGGCGCGGCGGTGAGCGGCACGCCGCAGGCAGCCCACGTCGCCGCCGCCGCCCAGCTCGCCTGCCTGCTCGAGGTGAGCGCCCCCAAGCCCGGCAACGTCTCCCCGTTTGCGAGCTTCCGCGACGCGACCTACGAGGACTTCCTCGCGAGCGCCGCGGCCATCGGGCCCGCGCTCGCCGCTGCCGGGGAGCGGCCGCTGGGCGCCACCATCCGCGCCGCCGTCGAGGCCACCGCCCGCTGGGCTCCGTCCAACACGAACCTCGGCCTCGTCCTGCTCCTCGCCCCGCTCGCGCGGGCGGCGCTCACGCCCGGCGGCCCCACCGGCGCATCGCTGCGCGCCCGGCTCGCCGCCACCCTCGCCGCGACCACGGTGGCGGACGCGTGCGACACCTATGCGGCGATCCGCCTGGCCGCTCCGGGGGGACTGGGCCGGGCGACCGATCAGGACGTGAGCGGCACGCCCACCGCGACCTTGCGCGACGTGATGGCCCTGGCGGTCGAGCGCGACGCGATCGCCGGCGAATACGCGAGCGACTTCCGGACCACGTTCGAGCTGGGCGCCCCGGCCCTCCGGGCCGCGCTCGCCGATGGCCTCCCCTGGCGGGACGCGGTCGTCGAGGCGTACCTGACGCTCCTCGCGGCCGCGCCCGACACCCACATCGCGCGCAAGCTCGGGCTTCCGGCGGCGGTCACAGTGCAGCAGCGGGGACGCAGCGTGCTCGAGGCCGGCGGCGTGCGCACCGCAGGGGGACGGGAAGCGCTCGCCGCCCTCGACCGCGAGCTGCGGGATGAAGCCAACACGCTGAATCCCGGTGCCACGGCGGATTTGACCGGCTCGGGCGTCTATGTGGTGCTGCTCGACGGGGGCTGGCGTGCCCACCCATAAGCAGTTCAAGGTCGCCGTGACGAAGGACAACCTCGTCTTCGCCTCCGCCCACTTCATCACGTTCCCCGGGCACCGTTGCGAGCGGCTGCACGGCCACAACTACCGCACTCGCGTCGTGGTCGAGGGCGGACTCAACCGCGAAGCGCATTACGTGCTCGACTTCGCCGAGCTGAAGCACCTCATGAAACGGCTCACAGACGAGATCGATCACAAGGTGCTGCTCCCGCTCCAGAATCCGAAGATCCAGGTCCGCGAGGAGGGCGACGCCGTGAGCGTGGCCGTCATGGGACGACCGCGCTACGTGTTTCCGCGGGACGACTGCGCCCTCCTCCCCGTGCCCAACACGACCGTGGAAATGCTGGCGCAATACCTCGCGGGCCGGGTGCGTCAGGAGCTCGCGGGGTCGGGCGACGTGGACCTCACGGCGCTCGAAGTGGAAGTAGAGGAGACCGTCGGGCAGGCGGCAACCTACCGGGAGTCGCTCGGGTGACCACGCCGGGCGGCTTCGATGTCGGCCCGTCCTACGCGACCGTCGTGGAGCGCCGTCGCCACCAACACGCCGTCGAGCCCGACGTCGGCGAGCCGTTCGATCTCGCGCGCGCTCGCCACCCCGCCCCCTGCAAGGAGCTGAACGCCCGGGTGGGCGCGCCGCAGCGTTTCCACCAGCCAGGGGTCCACACCACGCCCGCTCCCCACACGCGCGACGTCGAGCACCAGCAAGCTCGTGGCTCCCGTCGCCACGGCCGCCAGCGCCAGGTCGACGGCGGCGCCATGGTGTGGAGCCCCGGTGCGCACCATGGGCACGCCGTCCCGCAGGTCGAGCGAGAACACGACGTGCTCGGGTCCGACGGCGCGGCCCACGGCGGCAAGGGCGCCGAACGACGGCAGCGTTTCCAGGCCGACGACGACGCGCGCGGCGCCGGCCGCGCGGACGGCGCGCGCCCGCACGGGGTCGGCGACGCCGGCGTCCACGAGCAGCGCGCTGCCGAGCCCGGCGAGCCGTCGCAGCAGCGCGCTCTGCACGGGCCCGCCCCCGATGGCGTCGAGATCGGCGACGTAGCAGTCCTCCAGGCCCAGGGCGTCCCGATAGGCCCGCACCAACGCGACCGCGTCACCCGCTTCGACCTCCGTGCCGACGAGCACGGATCGGACGGGCGCGTAGGTTTCGCGCCGGCCTCCCCGCGCCAGCACGGCGCGCCCAGTGCGCAGGTCGAGTACCGGGATCACGCGCAATGAACGCGGTCCTCGGCTGGGACATCGGCGGCGTGAACACCAAGGGCGCACGGGTGTCGCAGGCCCGTGTGGTCGCGGCGCGGGCCGTGCCCTACGAGCTGCAGCGCGATCCCACGGCCCTCGCACCGTTGCTCCGCCGCCTGGCGTGCGACATCGGCGCGGCGCCGGGCGACGCGCATGCCGTCACGATGACGGCCGAGCTGTCGCAGCTGTTCCGCACGAAACGGGAGGGCGTGGGGTTCGTGCTCGACGCCGTCACGGCGGCTTTTCCGGAGGCCTGCGTGCGGGTGTGGACGGTGGACGCGCGCTGGCTCACACCGGCGCAAGCGAGGTGCGAGCCCCATGCGGTCGCGGCGGCGAACTGGGCCGCCACCGCGCACTGCGTGGCGCGTCTCGTCCCCGATTGCCTGCTCATCGACGTGGGCTCCACCACGACCGACATCGTTCCCATCGCGGGCGGCGCGCCGCGAGCCGCGGGCAGGAACGACACGGAACGCCTGCGCGAGGGTGAGCTGGTGTATACGGGGGCGCTGCGCACCCCGGCCGAGGCGATCGCGGCGACGGTGCCGGTACGGGGCCGGGCGACCGGCGTCTCGGCGGAAGGCTTCGCGCTCGCCGGCGACGTCCATCTCTGGCGCGGCGAGCTCGCCCCGGAGGATTACTCCGTGCCCACGCCGGATGGTCGCCCTGCCACGCGGGTCTTCGCCGGCGAGCGGCTGGCGCGCGTGGTGTGCGCCGACCGCGAGCTGCTCGATGACGAGGGCGTCAACGCGATCGCGGATGCCCTGTGGGACGCGCAGGCGACGCGGATGCGCGACGCCGTGGTGCGCGTGCGCGCCCGCTGCCCTGCACTCGCCACCGCAGTCGTCACGGGGCTGGGCGCGTTTCTCGCAGCGGAGGCCGCCCGCCGTGCCGGGCTTGCGGTGATTCATTTGTCGGACCGCCTGGGCCCCGCCGCCCGCCACGCCGCCGCCGCCGCCGTGGCACTGCTGTTTCCCTCGTGAGGGGCACCCCGTCCGCGGTGCACACGGTCCTCAAGATCGGCGGGGGACTGCTCGGCAAGGCGGGGGCCTTCGAGCTCACGCTCGAGGCGGTCACCGCCTTCCGGCCGGGCCGCCACCTGGTCGTCGTGCCGGGTGGCGGACCGTTCGCCGACGCGGTGCGCGAGATGTTCAAGCGCGCCAAGATCGGTGAGGATGCGGCGCACTGGATGGCGGTTCTGGGGATGGATCAATACGCGCACGCCCTCGCCGCGCGCATCCCCGACGCCGCCCTGGTCGACGGGGCGGGCGGCGTCGCCGCGGCCCTGCAAGGCGGTCGCCTGCCCGTGCTCGCGCCCTATCGCTGGCTTCGCACCGCCGATCCGCTGCCGCACTCGTGGGACGTCACGAGCGACAGCATCGCCGCGTGGTTCGCCGGAGCGCTGGGCGCACGTCGCGTGGTGCTCATCAAGCCCGCGGACGGTGAGCACAAGCGGCTCGTCGACTCGCACTTCCTCCGCACGCTCCCGTCCGGCGTGGAGCACCTCATCGTAACCGCGGATGATCTGGGGCAGTTGGACGTGGCCCTAGGCGAGGGCCCCGACCGAGAGCGCGGGCGCCGCGCGGACCAGGCGCCGTAGGGCCGCGACCCGATCCCGGGACACGCGGCCGCTCCGGCCCCCGATGCACGCCGCGCCCCGCACTCCCACGAGCTCCGCGCCCACGGCGCGCGCCGTCGCGAAGTCCCGTCCCGAGAGACTTCCGGCCAGCGCCGCGAACAGCCCCGCCGCGCGCACGGCGGCGACCCACGCCGCGACCGCGTCCGACGACTCGAGGGCGAAGAGTGGGGCGTCCTTCCAGGCCGTGTCGAGCAGCAGGCCCGCGGCACCGGTCTCCGCGGCTACCGCCACCAGGCGGGCCGGCGCGAGGCTGTCCGCCCGGCGCCAGTCCGCGTAGGCCACGAGGACCAAAGCCGTCGCCGCCGCGGCGCCACGCCGGGCGGCGCGCGCCAGACGCTGCGCCCGCGCCTCGCTCGTCACGCCATGGAAGCCAAGTTTCACGAACGCCAACCCCGAGGCTGCGGCGGCCGCGGCCGCCACCATCGCGTCATCGCGGGCGTCGCCCAGGGCCGCGCTCACCGGGCGCGCCGCGCCCACGACCCGGCGGATCGCCGCGAGCTGGTCGAGCCGCACGGGACCCAAGGCGCCGCGCGCCGGGTCCTTCGCGTCGATCACGTCGGCGCCGCCCGCGACCGCGGCGCGCGCTTCGACTGGCCCTCGGACGCTCACCAACAGACGCATTTCCGTGCACTCCCTTGTGGCTATCGTGAAGCCGCCGGTAGGTTAGGCTTCCGGAGACGCGATGTCAAAACGACAGGCGGATGAGGTGTTGCAAGCGGCGCCCGGCGGTCGGGACGCGGCGGGCCCGACGTTCTCGCTCAGCGGCCGGGTGGCGCTGGTCACGGGCGCGTCGAGCGGCATCGGACGCGCCATCGCGCTGGCGTACGCGGCGGCGGGTGCCGATGTGGCGCTCGCCTACCGCGGCAACCGCCGCGGCGCCGAGGAGACCGCGGAGCAGGCGCGCGCGACCGGGCGCCGGGCGGAGCCGCTCCAGGCGGACATCGCGGAGGGTCGCGATGTCGACGCGCTGGCGGATTCCGTACGCCGGGCGTTCGGGCGCGTGGACGTGTGGGTGAACAATGCGGGCGCCGACATTCTCACCGGCGCGGCCTCGCGCCTCTCCTGGACGGAGAAGCTCGACCGGCTGCTCGCGGTCGACCTGCGGGGAACGGTGCTCGCCTCGTGGAAGGCGGTCGAGCTGATGCGCGCGCAGCCGGCCGGCGGTACCATCCTGAACATGTCGTGGGACCATGTGCTGGCCGGCGGATTGAAGAGCGAGTACGCCCAGGTGTTCTGCGCCGCGAAAGGGGGCGTGTACTCGTTCAGCCGCGCGCTCGCCCACGCGGCCGCGCCGCACATCCGCGTCAACGTGCTGGGCCCCGGCTGGATTGAGACCGCCTACGGCAGTGGGCTCGATGAGGGCGTCAAGCAACGCATCACGAAGTCGATCCCGCTGGGCCGCTGGGGCACGCCGGAGGACATCGCCCATGCGGCCGTCTACCTCGCTTCCGACGCGGCGCGCTACGTGACCGGCCAGATGTTGGCGGTCAACGGCGGCAGCGTCGTCTAGCCCGGACCAAGGAGCCGCCATGGCCGCGAAAGACCCCACGTACTCCGACGCCCAGATCGAAGCCAAGCTCAAGGACTTTCCCGGCTGGTGGTACGAGGACGGCTGGATCCGCCGCACGTACAAGACGGACGGCTGGCCCACCACGCTCATGCTCGTGAATGCCATCGCGTATGTCGCCGAGGCCGCGTACCATCACCCCGATCTGTCGGTCACCTGGGGACGTGTCATCGTGAAGCTCCAGAACCATGCGGCGGGCGGGATCACCGACAAGGACTTCGAGCTGGCGCGCAAGATCGAAGAGACGGTGCTGTGGCGTCCCAAGGGCGGCGCGCTCGAAGGGACGCCCAACAAGTTCGTGCGCGCGGGCGATCCGCGGTGACGGCGGCGCCGCGCGCCCCGCGTCGCGTCCTGTTCGTCACCGGGAAGCTCGCGGAGCCCGCGCTGCGCCGGGTGGTCACCGACATGGCTCCCCCGTTCGCGTGGGACGTGGCGGTCATGAAGATCACGGTGGCCGCCCTCATGACCACGCCCTGGATCGCACGCTTCCTCGTGGCCCCGCCCTCCCCCGACACCGATTTCGTGCTGCTCCCCGGTCTGTGCGAGGGCGATCCGGCGGTCGTCGCGCAGCAGCTCGGTGTGCCCGTGGAGAAAGGCCCGAAGGACCTGCGGCGGATTCCCGAATACTTCGGACGGGCCGCGGCGGCACGCGACTACGGGGCGTACGACATCGAGATCGTGGCCGAGGTGAACAACGCGCCCCGGCTCGCTCGGGACGCGATCCGCCGCGAAGCGGAGCATTACCGCGCCAGCGGCGCGGACCTGATCGATATCGGGTGCACTCCCGGCCGGGAGTTCCCCGACCTGGCCGACGTGGTCGGCGAGTTGGTCGGGGCCGGGATGCGCGTGAGCATCGACTCGCTCGACCCCGCCGAGATCCGGACCGCGGTGCGGGCCGGGGCCGAGCTCGTGCTGAGCGTGAACGGATCCAACCTCGAGGTCGCGCGCGATTTCGCCGGTACGAAGACGCGGGTGGTGGTGATCCCCGACGCGGGCCGGGGACTCGAGAGCCTCGACCCGAGTATCGCGGCGCTCGAGCGCTGGGGCGTGTCGTGCCTGATCGATCCCATCATCGAGCCGATCGGGTTCGGGTTCACGAGCTCGCTCGGGCGCTACGCCGAAGCGCGGCGACGCTACCCCGCGGCACCGCTGTTCATGGGGATCGGGAACATCACCGAGCTCACCGCCGCCGACACGACCGGTGTGAACGCCCTGCTGCTGGCGATCTGCCAGGAGCTCGGCGTGCGCGCCGTGCTCACGACCGAGGTCATCCCCTGGGCGCGCGGCGCCGTGCGGGAGATCGACATCGCCCGGCGCCTGATGTACCACGCCGTCACGCAGCACACGCTTCCAAAGGGCGTGGACGATCGGCTGGTGACGGTGAAGGACCCGGCGGTGCTCGCCTACAGCGAGGCGGAGCTGCGCGAGCTGCAGCGCGCCGTCACGGACCCGAACTTCCGTATTTTCACGGACCGCGACGCCATCACCGTATTCAACAGCGAGAAGTTCGTGCGCGGCACGGACATCCACGAGATCTTCGCGCAGCTCGACGTGGAGGAGCCGACGCATGCCTTCTACCTGGGTCGCGAGCTCGCGAAAGCGAAGCTCGCGCTCACCCTCGGAAAGACGTATCGCCAGGAAGGGGCGCTCGAGTGGGGGTACCTCACGCCCCCGGACGACCGCGGCCCCGAGCACGTGAAGCTGACGCAACGCTCCACGCGCTCGCGCGCCCGGCGCGCGTCGCGCACCAAAACCCGCCGGTGAGCGACGCGGCACCGCTCCTGGAAGAGCTGGCACCCGCTCCCGACCCATTCGACTGCTGCGCGCGCCTCGTCGATCTGCCGTACGTCGTGTTCCTGGACAGCGCGAGCGACCGCGGCCATCTCGGGCGCCACTCGTTTCTCGCCGCCGATCCGTTCACGGCCGTGCGGGCCAAGGGTCTGCTCACCCAGCAGCTCGTCGACGGAACCTGGATCCGCATCGACAGGGATGCGCTCGCGCACGCGCGGGCGCTGCTCGCCCCGCACGTCGGGGCCCCCCTGGCCGACCTCCCGCCGTTCCAGGGCGGCGCGGCCGGGTACGTGGGCTACGACTGGGGCGCGGCGCTGGAGCGCGTCCCCCGGACCCGCTACGACGACCTCGCTGTACCCGACGTCCTGCTGGGCCTGTACGACTGGGTGATCGCCTGGGATCACCAGGCCGGCACGGCGTGGCTGATCTCGACGGGGATGCCCGAGCGGGGAGCGGCCCGCAGCCAGCGTGCAGCTAGCCGACTGGCGTCGGTGAAGGAAATCCTGACGGACCGACGCCCAGCCGGGCGGGGCGCGGGGGGTCTCCCGGAGCGACTGCGTCGTTTTGTCGCGCAGGGAGACCCCCCGCGTCCCGACCGCCCAGCCGCCCCGTCATATCCCGTCCCCGACATCCCGGGCGTCCGCTCCAACTTCACGCGTGCCGGATACCTCGACGCCGTCTCCCGAGTCATGGAGTACATCCGCGCGGGCGACATCTTCCAGGCGAACTTGTCGCAGCGGCTCGAGGCACCGCTCGTGGGCACCCCGCTCGCGTTGTATCACCGGCTGCGGCAGCGCAACCCCGCGCCCTTCTCCGCCTACCTGGGGTTCGGCGACCTGGTGGTGGCGAGCTCGTCTCCGGAGCGCTTCCTGCGCGTGCAGCCCGACGGCCGGGTGGAAACACGGCCGATCAAAGGCACGAGGCCCCGGGGGGTCGGGCCGGAGCACGACGCGGCGCTCGCTCTCGCCCTCGCCGAGAGCGAGAAGGACCGCGCCGAGAACGTGATGATCGTCGACCTGTTGCGGAACGATCTGTCGCGGGTGTGTCGGCCGGGCACGGTGCGCGTGCCGGAGCTGTTCGCTCTCGAGCATTATGCGACGGTGCACCACCTCGTGTCGACGGTCGTGGGCGACCTCGCACCGGGGCACGACGCGGTGGACGTGCTGCGCGCCGCGTTTCCCGGCGGCTCCATCACCGGCGCGCCGAAGGTCCGCGCCATGCAGATCATCGCGGAGCTCGAGCCGACCGCGCGGGGCATGTACTGCGGCGCGATCGGCTACCTGAGCACGACCGGCACGCTGGACGCGAGCATCGTGATCCGAACCTATCTGGTGCGGGGGCGCGACGTGTATTTTCAAGTCGGCGGCGGCATCGTCGCCGATTCCGATCCCGAGCAGGAGTACTGGGAAACCTTGGACAAGGCGCGAGGATTGATCGCCGCATTGCGACCATGATCCCGAACGGGCACTCGAGCATCGCGGGGCTCGCGGCGGTGCTGTGCGCGCTCGCAGCCCCGCCCGGCTCGGCGCAGCAGGCGATCTTCGACGGCACGACGCTCACCGGCTGGGACGGCGACCCCGCATTCTGGCGGGTCGAGGATGGGGCGATCGTCGGCGAAACCAGGGCCGACAAGCCGCTCCAGGCGAACACCTTCATTATCTGGCGCGGCGGCACGACCCGGGACTTTGCGCTGAGGCTCGAATACCGCATGAGCACCAGCAACCCCGCCGGGAACAGCGGCGTCCAGTTCCGGAGCGCGCTGCTTCCGGACGCTGGGCGCTGGGTCATGAAGGGATACCAGGCCGACATCGACGCAGCCGACGCGTACACCGGCCAGATCTACGAAGAGCGGGGACGCGGCTTTCTCGCGAGACCGGGCCAAGCCGTGCGCGTCGCCGCCGACGGCCAGTTGCAGCCGCTCGGCTGGGTGGCCCAGCCCGACGCGGTGAAGTCGTTCATGAAAAAGCGGGACTGGAACGAGCTGCAGGTGGTCGCGCGCGGCAACGTCATCGTGGAGCTGGTGAACGGCCACGTGACCAGCCTGTTGGTGGACGACGACGAGCGGCGGGACAAAGACGGGCTGCTGGGCCTGCAGCTCCACGCCGGCCCGCCCATGAAGATCGAATTCCGGAACATCCGCCTGACGGGTGCGGACTCCTTCCCGACGACCCCGGCGCATGCGGACTGGCTCACGGACGGTGGCAACCCACAGCGCACCGCGTGGCAGCGCGACGAGACCGTCCTGACGACCAGCCGGGCCAAGGACATCCGGCTGTTGTGGAAGATCACGCTCGACAACGCGCCGCGGGAAATGCATTCGCTGTTGCCGGCGCTCGTCGTAGGGCGCGTGGACACGCGCGAGGGACCGACACAGGTCGTGGTGGTGACGGGGGTGTCGGACAACCTGTACGCGATCGACGCCGGGCGCGGCGTGCTGCTCTGGAAGAAGCGCTTCGATCATTCGTCGGTGGGCGACACCACTCCCCGGAGCGGTCTCATGTGCCCCGGCGGCATCACCGCGACGCCGGTGATCGCTGCCACCACGGTCCCGGGACGGTACACGATCTACGCCGTGTCATGGGACGGGACGCTCCACCAAGTGAACGTCGCCGATGGCGCGGATGCTGCGCCGCCCGCGAAGTTCATGCCGCCGAACGGGAAGCCCTATGCGTTGAACCTCTGGAAGAACGTGATCTACACCCACACCGCTCAAGGGTGCGGCGGTCATCCGAACATGGTCTATAGCTACGACCTCGCCACCGGCAGGGTCGGCAGCTGGGGACCCGCGGGCGGTGGCATGTGGGGCCGCACCGGGCCCGCTATCAGCTCGAAGGGCATCATGTACACGGGCACCGGGGACGGGCCGTGGGATCCGGAGCGCGGGATTTACGGCAACGGCATCATCGGCGTTCAGCAGAATCCGACCACGAAAGCGCTCGAGTTGGCAGACTACTTCGCGCCGTCGAACGCCGAGTGGCTGTTCAAGCGCGACCTGGACATGCAGGTGACGCCCGCGATCTTCGCGTACAAGACCCGGGAGCTCATGGTGTCGGCCGGCAAGGAGTGCCGCGTGTACCTGATGGACACGGAGTCCATCGGCGGCGATGACCATCGCACGCCGCTGTATCGCACGCCGCTCCTGTGCAATGAGGGCGTCAATTTCGCCTCCGCGGGTATCTGGGGCGCGCTGTCGAGCTGGGTCGACGCCAACGGCACGCGCTGGGTATTGGCGCCGTTCTGGGGACCCAAACACTCCCGCTTCACAGCGCCAGTGGAGCACGGGGACGTCGAGAACGGCGCGATCGCCGCGTTCAAACTGGAAGAGCGGGACGGCGGCCTCCAGCTCGCGCCCGCCTGGATCTCCCGCGACATGAGCCGTGCCGAGCCCCCGGTCGTCGCGAACGGGATCGTCTTCGCATACGGCAGCGGCGAGAGCACCACACAGGCGACGCCGGAGCTGGGCCTTCGGGCCAACCAGTCCGAGGTGCGCATCAAGAATTCCACCCACGCCGTCCTGCACGCTCTCGACGGTCAGACCGGCGAGGAGTTGTGGTCCAGCGGCGCGCAGATCACGTCCTGGAACCACTGGGCCGGCCTGTCGGTCGCGAACGGCCGCGTCTATCTCGGCACGTTCGACGGCACGCTGTACTGCTTCGGCATCAGTCCATGAAGGCGCTTACCGTCATCGCGGTGGTGGCGTGCGCGGGGGCCAACCCCGCGCGTGCCCAGGACTGGACGACCGCTGGCTATGACGCGCAGCGCTCGTCCTGGGTCAGGGTTGAGGGAAAGATCTCTGCGGCCGCCTTACGGAAGCCCGGATTCCAGTTGCTCTGGACGCTCACGGTCGCTCATGAGTCGACCGCGGGGCGTGGCGCGACGCCGCCGGTGCTGCTCGATCTCATGATCGGCTACCGTGGATTCCGGGCCTTGGGCTTTGTGGGCGCGCCGCCCGATCACGTGGTGGCGATCGATACCGACCTGGGCCTGGTGGAATGGGAGCGGCGGTTTGCGCCGGGGGCTGCACCGACCGGTGCCTCGCCGGCCTGCGCGCGCGACATGACGCCCAACCTGGCGCGCCCGACGAACGCGGCGCTGCCGACCGTGATCGCGGGAGTCGGCGGTGCGTCGCGCGGTCGAGCCGCACGCGGCGCGGTCGGCGACCCGGGTGAGGGCGCCGTCACGCTGGCGCCGCTCGGCGCGCGCCGCCGGGAAGCACCGCCGGGCGCCCCCACCCCGTCCCAGTCCCCCACCCCGCGCCCCGCCCCACGTCCCTTTGCGATCGTGTACGTCCTGCCCAGTGACGGCATGCTGCGCACGCTCAACGTCATGAACGGCACCGACGCCGAGTCGCCGGTGCCGTTCCTTCCGCCGCACGCCATCGCGCGCGGCTTGATCGTCGTCGATGACGTCGCCTACGTGGCTACCACCCGGGGGTGTGGGGGCGCCCCGGATGGCATCTGGGCACTCGACCTCGGCGCGAAGCAGGTCGCCACGTGGCGCGCCCCTGGCGGCATCGCAGGCGCCCTCGGGCCCGCCATCGCGCCGGACGGAACGATCTATGTCACGACCGGCGACGGACAATTGATCGCGCTCGAGCCACGCACGCTGAAGCTGCGGCGGGCATACCGCTCCGGCGGGCCGGCCTTCACTTCCTCCTCCGTCATTTTCGATCATCGGGGCAGGCTGCTGATCGCCGCGTCGAGCCGCGATGGACGGATCCGGCTGCTCGACAGCCGCCGCACGGCTTTCATCGGAACGCGCGAGGGCTCACACGCGGCGGCGCCCGCAGCGGTCGCGCTCGCGAGCTGGGCGGATACGAACGACACCCGCTGGCTCCTCGAGCCAATCGGCGCTCCGCATGGCGCCGTTGTCGCGTGGAAGGTGGCCCAGCACGACACCGTGCCCACGCTCGAGCCCGGCTGGGTGTCGCGCGATATGCCGGCGCCGTTGGCGGCGGCGGTCGTCAACGACGTGATCTTCGCCGTCTCCCGCGGTGCCCCCTCCTCGCCCGCCGCCCTCTACGCGCTGGACGGGGCCACCGGAAAGGAGCTGTGGAACAGCGGCACCACGATTCCGACCGGCGTGCGGGCCGGCTTGTCGGCCGGCGGCAGCCAGGTGTACCTGGCGACCGGCGATGGTACGCTGTACGCGTTCGGATTCCCGATGGAGCACTGAGGTGCGCTATGCGGCCGTGGTCGTCGCAGCCGTACTGGGCGCCCGTCAGGCGACGGCCCAGCTGCCCGATGGGCCGGGCAGGAAGGAGACCGTCAAGCTCTGCTCGCAGTGTCATGCCGCGGAAGTCGTGATGCCCGTCGGCCAGACTCGCGCGGGGTGGGCGGCCACGCTGCGGAAGATGAGCGCGCTCGGCGCCACGGGAACGGACTCGGAGTTTCGCGCTGTGCTCGAGTATCTCGCGGCGCACTTCCCGGCCCAGGAGCTCCCGCGGATCAACCTGAATACCGCGACGGCGATCGAACTGGAAAGCGGCCTGACCCTGCGGCGGTCGCAGGCCGCGGCGATCATCGCGTACCGCTCGGAGCACGGCCACTTCACGTCCCTGGAAGACCTGAAAAAGGTGCCGGGTCTCGATGCCGCGGTCATTGAAGCGAAGAAGGACCGCGTGACGTTTTGAACGTGTGAGCCCATGATCCTGTTGATCGACAATTACGATTCCTTCGTGTTCAACCTGGCCCGCTACGTGCGCGAGCTGGGAGAAGAGACCGTTGTACGGCGCCACGACGCCACGTCGCACGAGGAGATCGAGCGACTCGGGCCTTCGCATATCATCATCTCCCCGGGGCCCTGTTCTCCAGGCGAGGCGGGGATTTCGACGGACGTCGTGCGGCGGTTCGGGCCCACGATCCCGATCCTGGGCGTGTGCCTCGGCCACCAGTGCATCGGCGCGGCCTACGGCGCCGCCATCGTGCGCGCCGGACGACCCGTCCACGGCAAGGCGGCCCGGATCCATCACGACGGGCGTGGCCTGTTCGCGGGTCTTCCCAATCCGTTCGCGGCGGCACGCTACCACTCGCTCGTGATCGCGCGCGCCGGCCTGCCCGCCGAGCTCCGCATCACCGCGACCGCGGACGACGGGGAGGTCATGGCCGTCGAGCACGTGCGCCACCCGGCAATCGGCGTGCAATTCCACCCCGAGTCCGTGCTCACGGAGCACGGCTACGTGCTGCTGGATCGTTTCCTGCACGGGGCCACCTCCTGCCGCGACGCGCTCCCCGACCGCGCCGACGGCGCGCGCTCGGCGGCCCCGATGGCGCTGGTGCGGTGATCATCGAATCCATTCTTACCACCGTGAACGAGCGCGGGGCGGCGAACTTCGCCCCGATGGGCGTCGAGTGGGAGGAGGACGAGATCGTCATCAAGCCGTTCCTCGAAACCACCACGTTCAAGAACCTCGAGGCGACGCGCGCCGCGGTTGTGAACCTCACGGACGATGTCATGCTGTTCGCGCGGGGCGCGATCTCCGATGTCCAGTTCCCCGCCCGGGCTGCCGCCGTGGTGCGCGGGGTCGTGCTCGAGGCGGCCTGCTCCTGGCGCGAAGTCCGAGTGGAGGCTGTGGATGCGACGCCACCGCGCGCGCGGGTCGTGACCCGGGTGGTGCACCGCGGGTTCCAGCGCGACTTCCTGGGCTTCAACCGTGCCCGGCACGCCGTGCTCGAAGCCGCGATCCTCGCCACCCGCACCCATCTCCTCCCGCCCGAGCAGATCCGCGACGAATTCGCGCGGCTGCAGGTGATCGTCGACAAGACCGCCGGCCCGCGGGAGCGGGACGCGATGGCGCTGCTCACCGACTACGTGCGCCGGACCCGCCCCGAGCAGTCCGCCGCGCGATGACGGGCGAGCCGGCCCTGCTCGTCGAGGCGCCCGCGCGGCTCCATTTCGGCGTGCTCGACCTGCGGGGCGACCTGGGTCGCCGCTTCGGCGGCATCGGGGCCGCGGTCCCCGCCCCGTCGCTCCTCCTCGAAGCCCGCCCGGCCTCGGGCCTCGCGGCACAGGGGCCCGACGCGGCGCGAGTGCTCGCGTTCGCCCGCCGGTTCGCGGCGCACCACGGCGTCGAGCTGCGGGTCAGCTTTCGTGTCCATCGCGCCATCCCGTCGCACGCGGGCCTCGGCTCGGGCACGCAGCTCGCGCTCGCGGTGGCGCGCGCCGCCGCCGAGCTGGCCGGCCTGCCGACTGAGGTCACCGCGCTGGCCCGGGCGGTCGATCGCGGCTTGCGCTCGGGCGTGGGCACCTGGACGTTCGCCCACGGCGGGTTGGTGCTCGAGGGCGGGCGGGTGGATCACGCCGACCGCGTCGCCCCGCTGCTCGCGCGGCTGCCGTTCCCGGCGCCCTGGCGCTGTGTCGTGGCGGTGCCCCGGGGCAAGCCCGGGCTCGCCGGCGACCAGGAGGCGGCGGCGTTCGCGCGACTGCCTCCGCCGGACGCGCACGAGGTGGAGCGCGTCGCCCATCTCGTGCTGATGCAACTCCTCCCGGCGCTCGCCGAAGCGGACCTGATGGGGTTCGGGACGGCCCTCGGGGAGGTGCAGCGCATCACGGGCGGCTGGTTCGCGCCGGCCCAGGGGGGCGTATTCGCGCCCGGCGAGACGCGGGAGCTGGTGGAGCGGCTGCGGGAGTGGGGGGCAGTGGGGGTGGGGCAGAGCTCATGGGGGCCAGCCGTGTACGGGATCGTGGGTGATGCGGCCGCGTCGCGGGCGCTGGCGGGGCGCGTGCAGGGCGCCCTCGGGCCGGGTGGGGCCGTGTATGAAGGGGCATTCAGTCCGGGCGGCGCCCGCGTGTGGCGGGGCGAGCCGTCCGTTTCAGGCTGAAAGGCGGGTCTTGCCGGGCTGATTGACAGTCGCTGGACCGCGGGATATAACCACTATCCCTGACAGCAAGCTCAGTGCGGAGGAGTTGGACGATGGCTGTCGCTCGTTGGGAACCTGGCCCCCCGCTCCGTGCGGAGCGTTGGGCGACCGACGGGCATCTGTGGCGTAGATCGTTTTTTCCCATCCTCATCCTCAACATGAGGTCAGCTATGAACCGCATCAAACTGTGTTCCGGCGGATTCGCGGCGAGTCTGATGGTGCTCGTCGCGGCGTCTGCCGTCGCCCAGGGTGCGGGCGAGTGGACGATGGCAGGTCGGACGTACGACCTGCAGCGTTACAGCCCGCTCACCCAAATCAGTCGGGCGAACGTGAAGAACCTCAAGGCCGCGTGGACGTTCTCCACGGGAGTGCTCAGCGGCCACGAGGGCAACCCGCTGGTGATTGGCACCGTGATGTACGTGCACAGCGCGTTCCCGAACGTCGTGTTCGCGCTCGATCTAACGAAGCCGGGCGCGCCCATGATCTGGCGGCACCAGCCCGCCCAGCCGCCCGAGGCCAAGGCGATCGCCTGCTGCGACCTCGTGAACCGCGGCCTCGCCTACCACGCGGGCACCAACCGGCTGTTCATCGAGTTGCTGCAGGGCGACCTGCTCGCGCTCGACGCGAAGAGCGGGAAGCAGGTGTGGCGGGTGCCGAACGCCGACTACAAGACCGGCTCGACCATGACGAACGCCCCCATCGTGATCAAGGACATCGTGATCGCGGGCATCTCGGGCGGCGAGTTCGGCGTGCGGGGGCGGGTGACGGCGTACGACGTCAACACCGGCAAGGAAGTGTGGCGGGCCTATTCGACGGGCCCCGACGCCGACGTGAAGATCGTCGGTGACGCGAACCCCAACTACCCGTCGCACCGCGGCAAGGACCTGGGCGTGTCGACGTGGCAGGGGGACGAGTGGCAGCGCGGCGGCGGCACGACGTGGGGCTGGTACTCCTACGACCCGCAGCTGAACCTGTTCTACTACGGCTCGGGCAACCCGGGGTCGTGGAATCCCGATCAACGCCCGGGCGACAACAAATGGTCGATGACGATCTTCGCCCGCAACCCCGACAATGGGGAGGCGAAGTGGGCGTACCAGATGACGCCGCATGACGAGTGGGACTACGACGGCGTCAACGAAATGGTGCTGTTCGACGCCACGATCGGCGGGAAGCCGGTGAAGGCGCTGGCGCACTTCGACCGTAACGGTTTCGGGTACGTGCTCGACCGGACGAACGGCAAGGTCCTCGTGGCGCAGCCGTACGCGCACGCCGCACCGAACTGGGCGTCGAAGATCGATCTCACGACGGGTGTCCCGGTCCGCAATCCGCAGTACGGGACCACCTCGAAGAAGAACACCGAGGGCATCTGCCCCGCCGCGATCGGCTTCAAGGATCAGCAACCCTCCGCGTATTCACCGACGACGAAGCTCTTCTACGTCCCCACGAACAACATCTGCATGGACTACGAGGGCGTGGATGTGAAGTACTCCGCCGGCCAGTGGTACGTGGGTGCCATCGTGCGGATGTACCCCGGGCCCGATCAGATCCGGGGCGCGTTCGTCGCGTGGGACCCGAGCACGGGGACCAAGAAGTGGGAAATCAAGGAGAACCTCGCGGCCTACGGCGGCGCGCTGGCGACGGCCGGCGGTATCGTGTTCTACGGCACGATGGAAGGCTGGCTCAAGGCGGTCGACGCCACGACCGGCACCGAGCTGTGGAAGTTCAAGACGCCCTCCGGCATCATCGGGAACCCGATGACGTACCTGGGGCCCGACGGCAAGCAGTACGTCGCCGTGCTCTCCGGAGTGGGCGGCTGGGCGGGAGCGGGCGTCGCTCTGGGGATCAGCCCGGAGGATCCGACCGCCGCGCTCGGCGCGATTGGCGCCTTCGGCGACTACACGAACATCAGCAACGCGGGCGGCACCCTGATGGTGTTCGCCCTGCCGTGAGGTCGTGACGGCGTAGGATCATTCGCAGGAGGCAGGTGCACCCGGCGCCGCGGCGAACGCGCTTCGGCGCCGGGTGTAGTACGTGTTGCACCGGATCACCTCTTCGCATCTGCAGGGAGCACTATGCATCGCACTTGGCTCACGCGCGCCGCGGCGTGGCTCGGCGCCGCCGCTGCGGTCGTCCTCATGGCGGGTGCGGCACGACGCGCGCCTACCGAGCTACGGGTGTGCGTCGACCCGTACGACATGCCCTTCTCGAACGACAAGGAAGAGGGCTTCGAGAACAAGATCGCGCACGTGGTCGCGCGCGATCTCAACGCCGCCGTCGTCAACTTCTGGTGGCCCCAACGGCGGGGGTTTCTGCGCAGCACCATCCTCGCGGGGTTCTGTGACGTCATGATCGAGGCACCGGTGGGGTTCGACCCGGTGGCCACGACCAAGCCCTACTACCGCTCGACCTACTATTTCGTGTACCGCGCCGATCGGGGCCTGGCGATCAAGTCGCTCGACGACACGGTCCTGAAGCACCTCAAAATCGGCGTCAACCTGATCGGCTACGATTACACCAACACCCCGCCGGCCCACGCGCTCGGCCCCCGGGGCATCGTCGGGCTGGTCGGCTTCGGTAACTTCCTCAATCCCGATCCCAAGGCGGACCACCCGCAGGACATCGTCGACGCCGTCGTGAAGGACTCGATCGACGTCGCGATCGCGTGGGGGCCGAAGGTCGGGTACTGGGTCAAGCGAGCGGCCGTCCCGCTCACCATGGTGGCGCTGCCGGACTCCGACCCCGTGTCGGGCATGCCGTTCGCGTGGAGCATGGCCATGGGCGTGCGGCACCGCGACAAGGAGCTCAAGGCTACACTCGACTCCGTGATCGACCGCCGGCACGCCGAGATCGTCGGTGTGTTGCAGGAATTCAACGTGCCGATGATCGAGATGCACCCGTAGCGGCGCTCGAGCCGAACGGCACGTCCACCGCTGATCGGGAGAGACCAGGCGTGAGACACAAGCATGTCGTGCGGGGTGGTATCGTCGGGTTGTGGCTCGCCGTCGCCGGGTCGGTCCTGTGGGCCCCGCACGTCTTGCCGAGCAGCGTCGCCGCGGCGGCGGCGATCGGGGACAGGGACACGGTGCGGGACAGCCTGCTCGTATCCGAGTCGGTCTACCAGGGGTGGAAGTGGTGGCACGTGTATTGTTATCGCTGCCACGGCGAGGACGCCATCGGTGGGATCAATCCGGCCGCGCCCGACCTGCGCTGGGCCCTGAGTCCCAGCGGCGCGAACTTCCCGCGCGACAGCTTCGTCAACACGGCGTTGAACGGGCGTCTGGCCAAGGGCATGCCCGCCTGGAACGTGCTGCTCGACACATCGGCGATTGCCGAGCTGTACATGTACGTGAAGGCGCGGAGCGACGGCTGGCTCAAACCGGGCCGTCCGCACCGGGCCTCGGACCTGCAAACCAAGCGTCAGTGACCGCTGGCGCGGGCGTCATCGGGCGTGTCGCCGTCGCGCTGCTGGCCACGAGCGTCAACGCGGCGTCGCTCTCCGCCCAGCAGCGCCTCACGCGCGAGCAGGTGCTCGCCGCCCTCGCCGGCGCCAGCGCGCAGACACCCGCCGACTTCACCGGCCAGGATCTCTCGGGGCTCGATCTCACGGGCGTCGACTTCAAGCGCGCCAACCTCACACGATGCCGCCTCGTGGGGACGAACTTCACCAAGGCGCAACTCTTCGCCACGACGTTGACCGACGTGGTGGCGACGGACGCGGACTTCACGGGCGCGACGCTCGACATGGTCGTGATGTATCGCGCCGACCTGCGCCGCGCCGTGCTGCGCGACGCGAGCCTGTTCGCCGTCATCATGCCCGACGCCAATCTGTCCGGGGCCGATCTGTCGCGTGCCAGGATCGTCTCGCCCATGGCGCGCGCCAAGCTCGTCCGCGCCAAGCTCGTCCATACGAGCCTCGGCGTGGACCCGGGGACGCAGTCGATGGGCGTGTTGCGGACGGACGCCACGTCGGCCGATTTCACGGGAGCCGACCTCACCGGGGCGAACCTGCGGAAGGTGCTGTTCGCGTGGGCCGACCTCACCGGCGTCGAGCTGACGGACGCGGACGTCACGGGCGCGGACTTCACCGGGGCGATCCTGAGAGGCATCCGGGGGCGCGACCGCCTGCACGGGCTCGACCAGGCGCTGCACGTCGACCAGGCCATTTTCAACGACTGAATCGGACGGACCCCATGAATGCCGCGAGATCCCCGAGGCGCATCCCGGCCCTGCCCGTCCTGGTCGCCATCGTCCTGTCCCTCCCGGCGCGCTCCGCCGGCCCGTCGCTGTATGTCAGCAACGAGGTCGACAACACCGTCGCGGTCATCTCGCCCCAAACGAACAGCGTGGTCGCGACGATCGTCGTGGGGAGGCGGCCCCGCGGTCTGGCCGCGAGCCCCGACCGGCGCACCGTCTACGTCGCCCTCGGGCAGGACGACGCACTCGGCGTGATCGACGTCGCGAGCGGCAAGATGACCCGCACCCTCCCCGCGGGCCGCGACCCCGAGCTCGTGGTCGTGAGCCCCGACGGCAAGACCGCCTACGTGTCCAACGAGGAGGTCGCCCACGCCAGTGCGATCGACGTGGCGACCGGCAAGATCGTCTTCTCGACCGCCGTCGGTGTCGAGCCCGAGGGAATCGCCGTGACGCCCGACGGCAAGAAGGTGTACGTGACCGCGGAGACCAGCAACAGTGTGTCGGTGCTCGACGCCAAGACGGGCCGGCTGTTGCGCACGATTCACGTGGGCGAGAACCCCCGCACCATCGCGTTCACGCCGGGCGGGCGACGCGCGTGGGTGTCCGCGGAGGCGGGCGGCAACGTGACGATCATCGACGTCGCGAGCGACAGCGTGCTCGAGCAGTTCCCGATCCGCGACGGCAAGACCAAGCCGGTGCGCATCGCGTTCACCGCCGACGAGCGCTGGGCCTACCTTACGGAGGGCGCGGCCGGGACCGTGAGCGTGGTGGACATGGCCACGCACCGAGTGGTCGACTCGATCGCCGTCGGGCGCCGGCCGTGGGGGATCGCGCTCGCACCGGACGGGAACCGCCTCTACACCGCGGACGGCCGCTCCAACACCGTGTCGGTGATCGATACGGCGACGCGGAAGGTCCTCACCGCCGTCCCCGTGGGGGAGCGGCCGAACGACCTGCTGTACCTCCCCTAACCGAAGGGCAGACGCGAGAGCCGCGACCCCGGCCGGTGGGCACGCACCCACCCGTCCACCCCCCACACCCGCCCCGCCCGGGTCGCGAGAATCACCACGAGGGTGCTGATCAACATGTAATGGAACCCCTGCTGCGCCGAACCCTGCCACTGCACCGCAAGGCCGTAGTTCAGCACCAGGAACAGACCGACCCCCGCCGCGAGGGTCGTGAGGCAACCGAGCATCAGGCCCAGGCCCACGACGGCCTCCCCGAACGCCGTGAGCTGGGCGAACAGCGGACCATGCGTCACCACGGTGTGCTGGAGGAACTCCCGAAAGAACCCCACCGGGTTGCCCTCGGCGTACTTGCCGACGAGCGTCGGCATCAGGTGGACCCATCGGTCCGAAGCCGTGGGCACGGGTAGGAAGCCCCAGGCCAGCGTGATACTGAGCTTGGTGAAGATCGCCTTGGCGAACCACACGCCGACCGCGATGCGCAGCACGGCGAGCCAGCGCTCGGGCGAGCGCATCGCGGGACCCGCTCCTACGTGATCATCCATGGGCCGTACCCTCGCGCGCGCCCGATCGGTGTGGTGGCGCCCGCAACCGGCGGGCGGCACGCAATCTACATCGAGCGAAGGGATGCGTCACTTTCCGACGCAGAACGTCGCAAACACGCGATCGAGGACGGCGTCCGGCGTCACAACGCCGATCAGGTCGTCGAGCGCCCCCAGGGCGGCGCGCAGATGGGTGGCCGCGGCCGCGGCATCGACCCCGCTCTCCCGCGCCTCCCGGAACGCGTTGACCTCGGCGAAGGCGTGCTCCAGTGCCTCGCGGTGGCGCGCCCGCGTGACGACCGGCTCCACGTCGCCCAGCGCGAGCAGCCGGCCGTAGGCGACCTCGGCGAGCTTGCGCTTCAGATCGGCGAGACCCTCCCCAGTCGCAACCGAAACGGCGAGGGACTGTCGGACCGTCGGACGGTCGGACGGCGTGTCCAGGTCCGCCTTCGTACGCACGAACACGACTGGTGCGCCCACCTGCACCAGAAACGCGTCGCGCGCGTCCCTTTCCCGTTTCCCCTTTCCCGTTTCCCGCTCGTCCTCGCAGAACAGGACCACGTCCGCGGCGGCGAGGTACTTTCGGCTCACCTCGATCCCCAGCCGCTCGACCCGGTCGTCGCTCTCCCGCAACCCGGCCGTGTCGACGAGCCGGAACGGAAAGCCTTCGAGCACCGCGTACGCCTCGATCGCGTCCCGGGTCGTGCCCGGGACCTCGGTCACGATGGCGCGCTCCCGGCCGAGCAGGGCGTTGAACAGAGACGACTTGCCGGCGTTGGGACGCCCGGCGATGACCAGCAGCGCCCCTTCGCGCAGCCGCTCCCCCTCCGGGGCCGTGGCGATGAGCTGCGCGATCCGCTCGCGCGCCGCGCCCCAGGCGCGCTCGACCCGCTCGGGCGCCACCGGACCCTCGTCCTCCTCGGGAAAATCGATCTCGTACGCGATCAGGGCCTCGAGCTCGATCAGCTCGGCCCGCAACTGCTCGAGCCGCTGGGACAACCCGCGGTCGAGCTGCTGCAGCGCGCGGCGCCCCTGTGCGGGCGAGCCGGCGTCGATCAAGTCAGCCGTCGCCTCGGCCTGTAGCAGGTCGAGCTTGCCGTTCAGCACGGCGCGACGGCTGAACTCCCCCGGCGCCGCGGGCCGGGCCCCGGCGGCCAGCAGCGCCGCGACGGCGGCCGCCGGAACGAGCAGGCCGCCGTGCGTCGACAGCTCGACCAGATCGTCTCCGGTGTAGGAGCGCGGCGCGGGGAAGCAGGCGACGAGCGCGTCGTCCACGGGCTCTCCCGTCGCGGGGTGCATCACGCGCACTCGGCGGACGGCACGGGGTGGAGCCGGCCGGAAGGGATGGAGCACGCGCGCCGCGACGTCGAACGCGCCCCTGCCCGAGAGCCGGATCAGCGCGATGGCCGAGCGACCGGGCGGCGTGGCGAGCGCGACGATGGGGTCCGACAGCACCCTTCCCCCTTCCCTCGTCCCTCTCCCTACGTCCTCTTCCCCTGCTCCCGCAGGCGGCGCCGCGCGATCATGTACTGCTGCGGGATGCTGAAGATGTTGCTCACGGCATAGTAGAGGTTCAACCCGGAGGCAAACCGGAGGAACAGCAGCGTCATGAACGCCGGCATGAAGTACAGCATGGTCTTCGCCTGGGGATTCGGCGGTACGCCGATCTGGCCGACCTTGGACAGCACGAACATCGAGAGCCCCATGACGATCGGGATGATGTAGAACGGGTCGGAGCGCGCCAGGTCGGGCAGCCACAGGAACGGGACGCCACGGAACTCGATCGTGTTCGCGAACACGAAGAACAGCGCGAACAGTACCGGCATCGGCAGGAGCATCGGCAGGCAGCCGCCGAATGGGTTGACGTTGTGCTCCTTGTACAGCTTCATCATCTCGCGCTGCAGCCGCTCGGGCTCGTTCTTGTAGCGATCCTGGACCTGCTTCAGGAGCGGCGCGACGGCCTGCATCCGGATGCTCGATTCCATCGCCTTCTGGTTCAAGGGCCACAGCAGCCCACGCACCAAGACGCCGAAGATGATGAGCACCCAGCCGTACGCAAGCTTGAGCCGGTCGTGCATCCAGATCAGGATGTTCACCACCAGCGCCGATACCGGTTGGATGATCGGTCGCAGGAAGCCACCGTACGGATTGGCGTCGTCCAAGTCGTGACCGAGCTGCGCCAGGCGGCGATACTCGAGTGGGCCGACGTAGAGCTGGTAGCGGAAATCCCCCGCCGGAGGAACGGGCAGGGTGAGCGTCACCGGCGCCCGCGTCGCCACGGCCGAGCGACCGAACAGCGACGAGGCCGTCGCGGTGCGCGGCCCGCCCTCCACGATGGCGGCGCCGAAGCGCGGCTGGTTCTCCTCGAAGGCGAGCCCCGCGAGGAAAAAGTACTTGGACTTGACGCCGGCCCACTCGAACGGCCCGTCCAGGATTTTGCGATCGCCCGGCTTGAGCGATTGGAAGTCCGTGCTCTGCGTCTTCGCGGCCTTGGTGACGACCGCGTAGTGCCGGAAGTCGTCCATCGAGTCCGCCTCGACCGAACGGAGCCCGTCCCCCATCCCCACCAGCAGGGTCGCGCCGCCCGAGCCGAAGCCCGCAAGGCGGCCCTGCACCACGAAACGATACTCCGCGGCGTAAAAGCGGTACTCCAGCGCGATCCTGGCCCCACCCCGCTCGGCCGTGAAGCCCAGCAGCGCGCTGTCACGGCCCTCGCCGACGCGCACGCGCGTCGCGCCCGGCGTGAACATCCAGTCGGCGAGCGCCGCGGTGTCGCCGCCGGCGGTCAAGGCGTAGCGCAGCCACGGGCGGCCGACCGGCACGAGCTGTACGGGACGCCCCGCGTCCGCACCGGCGAACGAGCGATACTCCAGAAGCTCCGCGCTCACCAGCGCCGCGCCCCGCGTGCTGAAGCCCAGCCGATACGTGGGCGACGTGACCCACACCGTTTCCGCGGCAGCGGCGACGGACGGAGCGACGGGCGGGCGGGCGGTGAGGGACTCCGCGGCGGGCGCAGGCGCCGGTTTGCCCACACTGGTGTCCCCGACCGCCTGTCCGCCCGTCCGCCCGACCGTCTTCTTCGGCGGAAACAGGATGCTCGGCAACACGGCCACGATGAGCATGAGGAAAATCGCCAAAATCACGCGTCGTTCCACTGGGTCTTTCGCCTCTGTGCGTCTACGCGTCTGTGCGTCTAGTCGTTAGGGCACCGGATCGTAGCCGCCGGGGTGCAGCGGGTGGCACCGCAGGATCCGGCGCAGGCCGAGCCACCCGCCTCGCACCACGCCGTAGCGCTCCACCGCTTCGTAACTGTACCGCGAGCACGACGGCTCGAAGCGGCACTGCGTGAACACCAGGTGCGACAGTGTCAGTTGATAGACGCGAATCAACGCCAGCACCGCGCCTCGCGGCCAGCGACCCACGCTCATGTGACCCGGCGCACCAGGTCCGCCAACTCGGCGCGCAGCACGGCAAAGGAGGCCGCGTACGCGGCGCGCTTCGCGCGCACCACGAGATCGACGGCGGGCAGCGTCGCGAGAGCGTCGCGTCTCAGAATTTCTTTCACGCGACGGCGCAGGCGGTTGCGGGCCACCGCGGTGAACTGAAAGCGTGGAACGACGATGCCCAAGCGCGGGTGGCCCATCGGGTTGGGACGCCACGCCAGGTCGAGATGCGAGGTGCGCAAGCGGCGACCCTCTTCCCAGCAGGCAGTGAGCTCCGAGCCGCGCGCCAGACGCACGCGACGCGGATACCGCTCTCCCGTTAGCGACTCCGGTGCTTGGAGGGCAGGCGGACCGTGAGGCGCTTGCGCCCCTTCTTCCGCCGGCGGGACAGGACCGCGCGGCCCCACACATCCTTCATCCGCGCGCGGAATCCATGCTTGTTGATGCGCCGCCGATTGCGCGGGCGATACGTCGGACCCATACATTCCTCGTCGGGAGGCGGGAAACGTACACTGTCGCGAGCGCGGCGGTCAAGGTTGACTTTTCCACAAGCCAGCCGTAGTTTCGGGCCGCCCTTGCTGGACGTCCCACCTTTCGTCTATCGCGGATGGAGCAGTCTACTAAAGAAGCCTGGAAACGCCTCCTCGACGAAGCACGGCGGGAACTCCCCGACGCCACCGTGCGGACGTGGCTCGAGCCGGCGGAACCGATCGCGCTGGACGACGGTCGCCTGATCGTCGGGGCTCCCGATCAATTCGCAGTGGAGTGGAACGAGTCCAAGCACGCCGGCGTGCTGGCGCGCGCCGCGGAGCGCGTGTTCGGACGTCCGACGGCCGTGGTGTTCCGCGTGCAGGAGGATCGTCAGCAGCGCCCCCAGATGGATTTCTTCGTGGCACCACGCGAGGCGGTCGCGCTCGACAAGACCGGCGTCCTCACGACGCCACTCAACGAGCGCTACACGTTCCAGACCTTCGTCATCGGCAAGTCGAACGAGCTGGCCGCCGCCGCCGCGCACGCGGTCGCCGAAGCGCCCGGCAAGACGTACAACCCGCTCTTCATCTACGGCGCGACCGGCCTCGGCAAGACGCACCTGATGCAGGCCGTCGCCCACGCCGTGCTGACGAAGTACCCTGGGACGCGGGTCCACTACTTCGGGGCAGAGCAGTTCATCAACGAGGTCATCGAATCGATTCACGCGCGCACGATGTCCGAGTTCCGGCGGCGCTACCGCAACGATGTGGACCTCTTCCTCGTCGACGACGTGCATTTCCTCGAGGGCAAGGAAATGACGCAGGAAGAGTTCTTCCACACCTTCAACGCGCTGTTCGAGGGGCACAAGCAGATCGTGCTCACGTCGGACCGCCCGCCCAAGGAGATCCCGGGCCTCGAGGACCGGCTGATCTCGCGGTTCGAGTGGGGGCTCGTGGCCGACATCGGGCACCCCGATCTCGAGCACCGGATCGCCATCCTGCGCAAGAAGGCGGAGCAGGATCACCTCGAGCTCACCATCCCCGACGACGTGCTGCGCTTCATCGCCGAGCACATCCGCTCGAGCGTGCGGGAGCTCGAGGGCTGCATCATCAAGTTGCTGCTGTTCGCGTCGCTCAAGAATCGCGAGGTGACCATCGAGCTGGCGCGCGAAGCGCTGTCGGACAAGATCCGCCAGGGCGAGGAGGCGGGGGGCTATGGCGGCCAGGCGACGCCGAGCATCGATCGCGTGCAGGAGGTCGTGGCGCGCCGCTGGGGCGTCACGCCGGAGGGCCTCCGGTCCAAAGCCCGGACCAAGACGCTCACCATCCCGCGTCAGGTGGCGATGTACCTCGCGCGCGACATGCTGGGCATGCAGCTCGTCGAGATCGGCCAGGCGTTCGGGGGCCGGGATCACTCGACCGTGATTCACTCGGTGGACAAGGTGGAGCGGCAGATGGTGCGGGACCGGACGTTCAAGGAGCGCGTCGAAATGGCGCGTCAAGAGTTGTCCGCACTGTAGCCAACATGTGGGCACGGATATGTGGGCGGGTGTGGACGCGCCGCGGGGCCGTGGGAAAAGGGGCGGGATTGCCCACACTCCCAACACCGCCCCCACAGCGCGGTGGACGGGCAGTACGGTGCGCCACGCGGACGTTAGCCCGAAACGCCAACATTTCCCCGCAGCCTACTACTACTACTAGTAGTTCTATTAGGTATAGGTAGTAGATTCTTACGTTCACAATCTCCACACTGGGCGAGGCGGCGGAGCGGATGAAGTTCACGATCACTCGAGAGCAGCTGCAGGAAGGGCT
>Ga0209577_10000019_pt1 | contig 129040 bp, 116 predicted proteins | sample GraSoiAngelo_109_FD_185874 | JGI IMG/M metagenome (GOLD analysis project Ga0209577, IMG submission 185874) | Grasslands soil microbial communities from the Angelo Coastal Reserve, California, USA - 14_0903_12_20cm (SPAdes) (version 2) | ecosystem: Environmental > Terrestrial > Soil >... | reverse complement strand
GCGCGTGCGGCAACAGCTTCGTGACGCGCTCCACGGTCCCCGTGATTCACGTCGAGGTCTGCGCCAAATGCCACCCGTACTTCACCGGCAAGCAGAAGCTGATGGACACGGCCGGGCGGGTGGAGCGTTTCCGCCAGAAATACGGGACGGAGAAGGCCGCAGGGTAACGCGTGGAGGCCCGACTCCGCCAGGCGCTCGCACGGGCGGAGGAGGTCGCCCGAGAGCTGGCCGACCCCGAGACCGCGCGGAATCCGGCCAAGCTGAGGCAGCTGGGCCGCGAGCACGCCCGTCTCGACCAGATCCGTCAGGTGCACGACCGGCTCGACCGGCTGGGGCAGGAGCTCGCGCAGGCGCGCGAGGTGCTGCAGGACCGCGACCCCGAGCTGTCGCAGCTCGCGCGGGCGGACCTCGAGCGCGTACGCCCCGAGATCGCGCGGCTCGAGACCCAGCTCGCCGAGTTGCTCACCCCGCGTGACCCGCTGGACGACCGCGACGCGATCGTCGAGATCCGGGCCGGCACGGGGGGGGACGAAGCCGCGCTGTTCGCGGCGGAGCTGTTCCGCATGTACACGCGTTTCGCCGAGCGGCGGGGGTGGAAGGTCGAAGTCGTCTCGCTCTCCGAGGGCAACCTCGGGGGCCTGAAGGAAGCCATCTTCGCCGCCCGCGGTCCCGGCGTCTACGGCACGCTGCGCTACGAATCCGGTGTTCACCGCGTGCAGCGCGTACCGGTTACCGAAGGGCAGGGCCGCATCCACACGTCGGCGGCCACCGTGGCCGTGCTCCCCGAAGCGGAGGAGGTCGACGTCAAGATCGAGGAGAAGGACCTCCGGATCGACGTGTTCCGCTCCCAGGGCCCGGGCGGGCAGAGCGTCAACACGACCGACAGCGCCGTGCGCGTCACCCACCTGCCCACGAATCTCGTCGTCCAGTGCCAGGACCAAAAGAGCCAGCTGCAGAACAAGATCAGAGCGCTCGAGGTGCTGCGCTCCCGGTTGCTCGACAAGATGATCGCCGAGCAGGAGGCGGCCCGCGCCCGTGAGCGCCGCGCGCAGGTCGGCACCGGCGATCGCTCGGCGAAGATCCGGACCTACAACTTTCCCCAGAATCGCGTCACCGATCACCGCATCCACTACACGGTTCACAACCTGTCCGAGGTGCTGGACGGGAGCCTCGACGATCTGATCAACGCGCTGCGGCTCGCGGGCGAGAAGGAGCGCCTCAGTGCCTGAGCGCGCCGCGCACCCCGCCCACCTGGGGTCGATCGGCGACGCGTTGAAAGACGCCGCCAACCGCCTCGCGGCCTCGGGTCTGCCCGGCTCGCGTCGCGAAGCGACGATGCTGTGGGCGGCCCTGAGCGGCGCGGGGACCAAGCCGGCCGACGTGTGGCTGCGCCGCGAGCAAGAGCCCGGGGCGGGGCTGCTCGAGCAGTTCTGGCAGGCGGTGCAGCGTCGTGCAAGCGGCGTCCCCTTCGCGTACGCCGTCGGCCGCACGGGCTTCCGCACGCTCGACCTGAAGCTCGACGCGCGGGCACTAATTCCCCGGCCGGAAACCGAGGGACTGGTGGAGCTCGTGCTGCGCGAGACGGGGACGAGGGACGAGGGACGAGGGACGGGTGGTGTGGTGGCGGACATTGGGACCGGATGTGGCTGCATCGCGCTATCCCTCGCCGTCGAAGGCACCTTCGAGCGGGTGATCGCGGTCGAGCACTCCCGGGAGACGGCCGCCCTGGCGCGCGAGAACGTGGCGCTGGTGCGGCCGCCCGTACCGGTCGAGGTGCGCGAGGGAGACCTGCTCGCTCCGCTTGCGGGCGAGCGCTGTCGTGTCGTCGTCTCCAACCCGCCGTACCTGACCGAGGCGGAGTACGTGGGCCTCGACTCGACCGTGCGGCTGTTCGAGCCCCGTGAGGCGCTGGTGAGTGGCGCGGACGGGCTCGTCGCCACGCGCGTCCTGCTCGCAGGGGCCCGGGTGGCGCTCGAGCCGGGTGGGCTGCTCGCGCTGGAAGTGGACGAGCGGCGCGCGCAGCGCGTCGCGCGGCTCGCCCGGGAGCTGGCCTGGTCGCGGGTGAGGGTGTACGACGACTTGTTCGGTCGGGCGCGGTACGTGCTGGCCATCCTCGAGGAGGACGCGTGATCGACGAGAAGGCGCAGGAACTGGGGCGGCTGTTGGGCCAGAGTGACGAGTACAAGACGCTGCTCCGGGCCAGCGACCGGATGAAAGAGGACGCGACCTGCAAACGGCTCCTCGCCGACGTCGAGCGCATCGCCCAGGAGATCGAGCGGGCGACCCAGGAGGGCCGCGAGCCCGCCAAGGAGCAGGTGGAGCGCTACGATCGCGCGCTCCAGAGCGTCCAGGCGAACGCGGTGTACCAGCAAGTCGTGGCCGCGCAGGCCAACTTCGAAAAGCTGATGGCCAAGGTCAATGCGCGCATCTACGACGGCATGAAGCAGGGGGCGGCGAGCCCCATCATCACGCTCGGTTAGGGATCAGGGAATGGGGGCTGGGGGCTCGGGCGTGTTCGTGGTGGTCGAAGGCCCCGAGGGCGCAGGGAAGTCGACGCTGGTGCGCTCGCTCGCGGCCCGCCTGCAGGCGGAAGGCCGCCCCGTCGTCACGGTGCGGGAGCCGGGGGGGACGCCCGTGGCGGAAGCGGCGCGCAAGGTCGTGCTCAAGTTTCCGCACGACATGACACCCGCGGCGGAGCTGTTCCTGTTCCTCACGGCGCGCACCGACCTGGTGCAGCGTGTCATCCGGCCGGCGCTGGAGGCGGGGGACGTCGTGATCGCCGACCGGTATAACCTGTCGACCATGGCCTACCAGGTGGCCGGAGGCGGGTTACCGTTCGACGAGGTCGAGCAGGCGATCCGCCTCGCGACCGGCGGGCTCGTGCCCGACGTCACGCTGGTGCTCGACATCCCCGTAGCGGTGGGACGGGAGCGACAGCGGGCGGCGCGTAAAGTGCAGGATCGGTTCGAGCGGCAGGACGATGCGTTTCATCGGCGGGTGCTCGAGGCGTACCGTCATGCGCAGGGACCCGGCGTCGTCCATGTCGACGCGACACAGTCGAAAAAGGCCGTGCTGGACGCCGCCTGGAAGGAAGTGCTCGCGGCGACGGCCCTTCCAATACGAGGCTCGTCATGACGCTGCGCAAGATAGTGATCGTCACGGTGGTGGCCGGTCTGGCGCTCGCCACCGGTGGGTGGCTGTTGCAGCACGAGGCCGCGCCCGCCGGCTCGGTGTACCAGCAGGCGCGCCTGTTCGAAGACGTGCTCGCGCACGTGGCCGACTATTACGTCGACTCGATCGACGAGCGGCGGCTCTACCAGCTGGCCATCGACGGTATGCTCGACCAGCTGCACGACCCGTATTCGGTGTTCCTGAAGCGGGACGACTTCAAGGCGCTGAACGAAGCGACCACCGGCAACTACGGCGGTCTCGGGATTCAGATCGAGGTCCGCGACGGCTGGATCACCGTCGTGGCACCCTTGCCGGACACGCCGGCGGAGCGCGCCGGCATCCAGACGGGCGATCAGATCGTCGGGCTCGACGGTCGCTCGACTGAGGGCTGGAAACAGGACCAGGCGGTGAAGGAGCTGCGCGGGGAGGCGGGGTCGCCGGTCGAGCTCAAGGTGCGCCGTGTGGGGATCGAGCAGCCGATTTTGTTCAAACTCACCCGTGCGCAGATCCACGTGCGCTCGGTGCAGGTCTCGATGCTGCTCGACGACAAGGTCGGCTACGTGCTGCTCACGCCCGTGAGCGAAACGTCGGCCCCGGATCTCACCGACGCGGTGACCGGGCTGCTCCAGAAGGGCATGAAGTCGCTGATCCTCGACCTGCGGGGCAATCCGGGCGGGCTGCTGGACCAGGGGGTCGCCGTGAGCGAGCTGTTCCTCGACCCGGGCGAGGAAGTCGTGGCCACGCGCGGCCGGGCGCCCAATACCACGCGGACTTATCGCGACGCCAAGCCGCAAGCCTGGCCCAACCTCCCGGTGGTCGTGCTGGCGAACGGCGGCACCGCCAGCGCCGCCGAGATCATCACGGGGGCGCTGCAGGACCACGACCGGGCCGTGGTCGTCGGGACGCCGACGTTCGGCAAGGGGTTGGTGCAGTCGCTCTGGCAACTCACCCCGGAGACCGCGCTCAAGCTGACGACGGCTCGCTGGTACACGCCCAGCGGGCGGACCATCCAGCGCAAGAGCAAGAACGAGGACGACCAGCTGGCCCAGGCCGAGGCGGCCGAGCTCGGGCGTGACACGACGAAGGTGGACTCGTCGCTGGTGTTCCACACCGATCACGGACGCACCGTGCTGGGCGGCGGCGGCATTCGGCCGGACCTGTTCATCAAGCCCGATACGTTCACCACGGGCGAGCGGGCGTTCATGAAGGCGCTGGGGAGCAAGATCCCGACGTACCAGGACGTGCGGGCGAGCTACGCGCTCGAGGTCAAGGGCTCCGGACGCGTCAAGACGCCGACCTTCAGCGTCACGCCGGATATGACGGACGAGGTGTTGCGGCGGCTGCGCGCCCGCGGCATCGCCGTGCCGGACAGCGTGCTGGCAGGCGCCCGGACGCTGATCGCGGACGACCTCGGGCATGAGATCACACGGTACGTGTTCGGTCGGCCCTCCGAGGTCCGGCGCCGGATGGACGAGGACCGTCAGGTGCAGGCAGCGCTGGCGCTGGCGCGCCGCGCCAAGTCGCCCCAGGATCTCCTGTCGCTCGCTGCCGCGCAGGCGCCCGCCACCCCGCGCAACTGACTCGCTCGGTCGGCATCATCGGACCGGGCCGGGCGGGGGTGGGGCTCGGCTTGGCGTTGGCCGCGGCGGGGTACACGATCGAGCTGCACGGCCGCGGCAAGAAATCCGTGCCGCGGCCGCTCACGCTCACCGTGGGTCCCGGCGACCAGCCTCCTCCCTGGATCGCCCAGCCCGCCGTCGTGATCCTCGCCGTACGCGACGACGCGATTCGACCGCTGGCGGGCGCACTGGCCGACGTCGGCGCAATCCGCGCGGAACAAGTGGTCCTGCACCTCTCGGGTGTGCACGGGCAGGAGGCCCTTGGGCCCCTGGTCGGGTCGCGCGCCGCGCTCGGCTCACTGCACCCGCTCCAGACCATTTCCGAGCCCGAGCGTGCCGCCGAGCGCCTGAAAGGTGCCTGGGCCGCCGTGGAAGGCATGCCGCGCGCCGTGGAGGCCGCGGAGCGACTGGCGCAAGATCTCGGGCTGCGCCCGTTCCGGATTTCGTCCCAGGCGAAGCCGATGTACCACGCGGGCGCCGTTTTCGCCTCGAACTACTTCGTGGTGGTGGAAGCGGTCGCGCAGCGGCTGCTGCGCCACGCCGGGCTCTCGGACGCCGAGGCCTGGCAGGCGCTGCGGCCGCTGGTGGAGGGTACGCTGGAGAATCTCGGACGACTCGGGCCGCTGGCCGCACTCACGGGCCCGGTGGCGCGGGGGGACGCAGCCACGATCCGTCGCCACGTCGAGGCGCTCACGCAGGACGATGCCGCGTTGTATCGAGTCCTGGGGCGGGCCGCGCTCGAGCTGGCGCAGAAGCGGGGCATGGACGGGACGACGGCGGCGCGGATCGCCGCGGCACTGGCGACGGATCTCCCGCCTGTAATCCGGAAGACGTAGATCAAGTTGTAAACATTATCAAACATTAATAAACATTGACAAAACAGTAGTATCGTGGCTAGGTTAGACGCCCGAACCCCAAGGGCCTGGCCGTGTCCACCGATCAGCGGATCACGAGCTATTCCGCCTTCCTGAAAGCACTGCTCAGCGACCGAGAACAGTTTTTCGAGGAGGTCGTCGACGCGGTCGGGCTTGGCAGCAAGCTGCGATACGCCGTCCTCACGATCATCACCCTGTCCGGCTTCTTCGGCCTCGTCGCCGGTGCGTACTCGGGTCCCGCGCAGGCGGTGTCGGCGGGCGTCAAGCTGCCGTTCCTGTTCTTCGCGACGTTCGCCGTGTGTTTTCCGGCGTTCTTCGTGGTCCAGGTCCTCGTCGGCTCGCGTTTGCGTCTGCTGCAGGTGGCCGTGCTCGTGTTCGGTGCGCTGGCGCTCACCTCCGTGCTGCTCGCCGCGTTCGTGCCGATCACGGCGTTCTTTCTCGTGAGCGGTGCGAATTACTACTTCCAGCATCTCCTGAACATCGTCATCGCCGGAGTGGCGGGCCTGTTCGGGATGTACGCCCTGCATGAGGGGTTGAGTGTCGTGTGCGAGAAGCGCGGCGTATATCCCCGTAAGGCGCTCACCATCATGCGAGCGTGGGCGCTGCTGTTCGGTTTTGTAGGCATCCAGCTGGCCTGGACGCTGCGGCCGTTCCTCGGCGACCGGAACCAACCCTTCCAGGTGTTCGGGACGTACCAGGGGAATTTCTACGCGGCGATCATCTACGCGGTGAACAAGCTGATGCGCGGGGACGAGAAGGCCACGCCCGTGCCGGGCAAACCGGACACGATCCCGCGATTTCGCGGCCTGAGCATCCCTCCGTTCGACACGGCGGCCGATTCGACGCATCGACCGAGGCAGCCATGACACGGGGTGATGGCAGGACTCGCGGACCGTCCCTCGACAGCGAGATTCTCACGATCGAGGAGGTCGCCGCCTATCTGCGGCTCACGCCGCAGACTATTTACAAGTGGGCCCAGGAGAAGCGGATTCCCGCGGCGAAGCTGGGAAAGGAGTGGCGCTTCCGGAAGAGCATCGTCGATCAGTGGCTGGACGAGCAGATTCTGGGTGGGGAATCCGGCTTCGAGCGTGTGAAGCGGGAGAGGTAGGACGGCGTCGGCCTACTGATCTACCACCCGTACTCCGGCCGGGGGCGAAAACGTGAGCTCGCGACCCGGCACGCCGCCGTTCACGCGGATCTCCCGCAGCATCACCGTGCGGCGCTGGCCCGACGCCTCCACGATATCGAGGCGGCGGACCAGGGCGTCGTCCCGGCTCACCCAGATCGTTGCCTCGCTGTAGGGCTGGTCGCCCGTCTTGGGCACGAGCACCAGCACATCGGCTACGCCCTCAGCAAGCGAATCAACCCGGACGTAGCGCGCCGTGTAGCGCTCGCGGGGATGCTCGACGAACTGTCCGATCAGGTTGGGGCCGGTCGAGCCGTACTCCGGAATGCGGGAGCGCAGCACCTGGCCCGGCGTGGTGCTGGGCGTGTAGAGCCAGAGGAAGCGTCCGTCGGCGACGATGCGGTCCCCCCGAGGATCGGTGAACCGCATGGCGAAGCGGCTGGGACGCAGCTGGTACAATCGGCCGCGCGTCGTGTCGGGCGCGCCGAGCATGGGATTCGCGACGACCTGCACGAAGTCGGCGGAGAGGCTGGTGATGGTCTGATACACGGCGCTCGCGCGGTCGAGCACGGGCCAGGGGTCGGGGGATTGGAGACCGGGCAGGAACGTGGCCGCGAGGAACGCGGAACGCGGAACGCGGAAGGCGGAACAGATGTGCCGAGTCCGGCGCGCTCGACTAGGCGTTCCACGCGACGCACACCCGCCTGTTCCGCGTTCCGCCTTCCGCGTTCCGCGTGGCCTCATGCCCCCACTCCCGCCGGCTCCGCCACCCGCCTCCCGATTACCTCCGCGATCACCCGGATCTCCCGCATCAGCTGAGCGAACTGGTCGGGATAGAGCGTTTGCGCGCCGTCCGAGAGCGCTTGCGCCGGATCGGGATGCACCTCGACCATGATCCCGTCCGCTCCCGCGGCCACGGCGGCGCGGGCCATCGGGATCACCTTGTCGCGCAGCCCGGTGCCGTGCGACGGGTCGGCGATGATGGGGAGGTGCGACAGCTTGTGCACCACGGGGATGGCCGTGAGGTCGAACACGTTGCGGGTGGCCGTGTCGAACCCGCGGATGCCGCGCTCGCACAGGATCACGTCATGATTCCCCTCGGCGAGCAGGTACTCGGCCGAAAGCAGCAGCTCTTCGATCGTCGCCGACATGCCGCGCTTCAGGAGCACGGGCTTCTTCGCTCGTCCCGCGATCTTGAGCAGTGAGAAATTCTGCATGTTCCGGGCGCCGATCTGGATGATGTCGGCGACTTCAGCGACGTAGCCGATGCCGTCGGGATCCATCGCCTCGGTGCAGATCAGCAGGCCGGTTTCCTCGCGCGCCTTGGCGAGCAGCTTCAGGCCGGGTCGGCCCAGGCCCTGGAACGCGTACGGCGAGGTGCGCGGTTTCCAGGCCCCGCCCCGCAGGATCACGGCGCCCGCTTCCTTGACCAGCCGCGCCGCCTCGATGATCTGACGCTCGCTCTCGACCGAGCACGGCCCCGCGATCGTCACCACCTCGCTCCCGCCGACCGCTACTCCTGCGCCGAGCCGCACCACGCTGTTCTCGCTCTTCCACTCGCGGCTCACCTGCTTGTACGGTTTGGAGACATGGATCACGTCCTGCACGCCGGGAAGGCCTTCCAGCCGCGATGCGTCCACCCGCCCGTCGTTGCCGACGAGCCCCACGGCGGTGCGCTGCGCGCCCGGCATGGGCCGCGCCTTGTAGCCCATCTCCTCGATCACCGCGATCACGCGCCGCACCTCGTCTTCGGTCGCGCCGTGTCGCATCACGATCAGCACAGCTACCTGCCTCCGATGGTGAAGCGGTCTCCATCCCGCGCGGCCGTCACCGGTCCGGTGAAGCGCGCCCCGGCCTTGCCTGCCGGGTCCGAATTCTCTACCGGCGGATAGAAGTGCGTCAAGACGAGCCGCCGGGCGGCGGCCTCGCGGGCCAGGTCGCCCGCCTGCTCGGGCGTGAGGTGCATCTCCATCGCCAGCTCGGCCGGCAGCGAGCACTCCGCGAGCAGCAGGTCGGCGCCGGCGGCCCAGCGGGCGAGTTTGCTCGAGGGCCCCGTGTCACCGGTGTACACCAGCCGCCCCTCCGGGGCGGTGAGGGACAGAGCCACGCTTTCCTGAGTATGCGGCACGGGGAACGTCTCGAGACTCACGTCTTTATCGAGCGGGAACGGCTCGCCCCCCTGCACGTCGAGAATGCCGATGGGAAACCCCGGGTCGAGCAGCCAGGGGCCGTAGCCGTCGGCGAGCTTTTTCAGGAGCCGCACGACGCCCGGTGGCCCGAGAATCACGAAGGGCTCCTGGCGCGCCGGGACGGTGGTGTACTTGAGCGCGTACACCAGCATCGGCAGCTCCCCCCAGTGGTCGGGGTGGAAATGCGACAGCACGACGTGGGTGATCTGGTGCCACGGCAGGCCGAATTGCGCCAGGCGGTGCAGGGCGCCCGCGCCGCAGTCGAGCAGGATCTTGAGATTGCCGCGGCCGACCCAGTGGCACGCCGAGGTCCGGCTCCCGGACGGCGCCACGGTGCCGGTCCCGACTGTGACGAGCTCCACTCAGGCCGGTTCCATCTGACCCAGCCGGACGCCCACGATGGTCGAGACGCCCGGCTCCTGCATGGTGACGCCGTACACCGCGTCGGCGGCCTGCATGGTGCGCGGGTTGTGCGTGATGACGATGAACTGGGTCAGGTCCTTGAACTCCGCGAGCAGGAGCACGTAGCGCCCCACATTGGCGTCGTCGAGTGGCGCGTCCACCTCGTCGAGCAGACAGAATGGGCTGGGCTTCGTCAGGAAGATCGCGAACAGGAGCGACACGGCCACGAGCGTCCGTTCGCCCGACGAGAGGAGGTGAATACGCTGCGTGCGCTTGCCGCGTGGCGCGGCGTGGATCTCGATCTCGCTCTCGAGCGGCTCGGCTTCGTTCGCCAGCCGCACGTCGCATTCCCCCCCGCCGAACAGCGTCTGGAACACGGTGCGGAAGTTCTCGCGCACTTTGCCGAACGACTCGAGGAACATCGCTTTCGCCGTCTGGTCGATCTCGCGCGCCGCCTGCTGCAGCGACTGGCGTGCGGCCACGAGATCGTCTCGCTGCGTCATCAGGAACTCGAGGCGCTTCATTTCCTCGGCGTGCTCGTCGACCGCGAGCGCGTTCACCGGTCCGACCTCGTCGATCGCCGCCCGGAGCCGCTCGTTCTCCTGGCGCAGCCACTCCACGTCTCCCGCCACTGCGGGGGCCTCGGCCAGCAGCTGATCGAGCGGTTTGCGCCACTCGGCCTCGACCTGCGCGACGAGCCCGCGGCGGGCGCCGAGAATCTCCGTCCGCTCGAGCTCGAGCTTGTGCTCTTGCGCGCCCCGGGCTTCGAGCGCGGTGCGGGCTGCTTCGAGCGTGCCCTCGGACCGGGCGAGCCTCGCGTCCGCCTCCGCCACCTGCCCTTCGGCGTCGCGCGCGGCGGCTTCCAGCGCGCCCACCGCGAGGCGACGCTCCTTGAGGGTGTCCTCCCACTGCGCCTGCTGCGCCGTGAGCGTCGTGGTATCGTGGTCCAGCGCCGCGATCTCCTCCACGAGCGTCGCCACCTGGTGGCGGGCTTCGTCGGTTTCGGCGGCGGCACGCGCCGCGCGCTCGCGCGCGGCGGCGAGCCGGGCCTCTACCTGAGCCGCGTCCACCTGCCACTTCACCCGCTGTTCCCGCGCCGCTTCCTGTCCGGTCTCGAGCTCGACCAACCGCTGCCGCTCACCACCGAGGCGTTCGTCGAGTCGCACGCGCTCGACCTCGTGCGTGTCGACCTCGCCGTGCAGGGCGGTGAGCCGGGCCTCCACTTCCGACAGGCGCGTCGACAGGCGCTCGACCTGAGCGGTCGCGTCCGCCGCCTCGCGCTGCGCATGGGCGGCGGCGCGCTCGGCGTCGCCCTTCGACGCTGCCGCCTCGAGCTCCTGGTGGCGGGCCTGCTCCGCCGCCTCGGCGGCCGTCGCGAAGGCGGCTTCCGCCGCGGCGAGCTCGGCAAGCGTGCGCTCCAGCGCGGCCGCGGAGGCCCCGCGGGCCGCTTCGGCGTCCGCGACTTCCTGGGCCAGCGCATCGAGATCGGCCCGTCGCTGCAACGGTCCGCCTCCCTTCGCCCCCCCCGCCGACGCGCGACCCGCCAGGAACACGGCCCCGTTGGCCCGTCGCAGCGCGCGGCTCCCGCTTCCTTCGCCGTCCAGCACCTCGTGTCCGGCGAGCAGCGCGTGCACCCACGCCGCCGCCGGCCCGTCCACGCGCAGACCCTCCTGGAGAGGATGCCCGTCCGCGGCGAGCGCGGGGCCGGGTACGCTGGGGAGCAGCACGAGCGGGCCCGGCTGCGCCTGGTCGTGCCAACGACGGACCGCGTCCACCGCCGCGGCGTCCCGCACGAGGACCGCATGTAGCCATTCGCCCAACAGTTGTTCCGCCAGCTGCGCGTCGCGCCGCCCGGTGCGCACGAAATCTGAGAGTGGGCCGATCACCGCGTCGCCGAACTGCGCTTTCTCCTTGAGCAGCGCCTGCGCCGCCGGGGCGAGCCCCACCCGCTGGCGCTCCAGCTCGGCGAGTGCGTCGCGCCGGGCCGCCACCTGCGCCAGCGCCTCTTCGGTCTGACCCCGCGTCGCGCGAGCGCGCGTCTCCCGCTCCTTGAGCTCCGCCACCTGGCGCCGAGCCCGCTCCAGCTGTTCCGCGGCCTCCGCCACCGCCAGCTCGAGCGCCGCGGCCTGCTGCGCCCGGGCGCCCACGGCGGCCGTCGCAGCCCACTCGGCTACGGCGCGCGCGGCCCGCTCCTGTGAGGCCTGCGCCAGCTGCTGACCCAGCTCGCCGCGTTCGCGCTCGAGCGCCGTGCGCTCGAGCTCGAGCGCCCGGACCGCCTCCGCCCGGCGTTGCACCGCCTCCTCCAGCTCCCGCACGGCGGTGCGCTGTGCCACCAGCCGGTCGCGCACCTCCTGCTCGAGCGCGGTACGACCCGCCAGCTCTTGCCCCGCCGACCCGAGGTCGCGCTCCGCGGCCGCGCACTCGGCTTCCGCTGCCGCCCGCTCGCGCTCCGCCTGCAGCGCGCGCCCCGCTTCCTGCTCGCGCCGCCGGCCCGCGGTGGTGCGCCGCTGGCCCGCATTCCGCAGCCGCTCGGCGGCGAGCGCGAGGTCGCCCTCGAGGCGACCTACGTCCAGCCGCGCCTCGTTCAGCCGGCGCTCGACGTCGGTGCGCCGTGCCTCGGCGGTGTGCCGGGCCTGGACCTCCGCTTCGCGTGCCTGCTCGGCGTCCGCCTGCTTCGCGCGCTCCGCCGGAAGCGCCGCCGCCAGCTGCTCCGCCCGCTGCCCCAGGCCCCCCAACGCGAGATCGAAGTCCTCGAGCTCGTGTCGCACCAGCGTGAGCGCGATCCCGAAGCGCTCCTCGGTCATCTTGACATAGCGCTCCGCCTTGCCGCGCTGCCGCGCCAGGCTGCGCACCTGTGTCTGGACCTCGCTCACCAGGTCCTCGAGTCGGGCGAGGTCCGCCGCCGTCTCTTCCAGGCGGCGCTCCGTGCTTGTCTTGCGGTCGCGGTACAGCCCGATCCCGGCCGCTTCTTCGAACAGGGCGCGCCGCTCCTCGGCCTTCTCGGACAGGAGCGCCTCGATCATCTTGGCTTCCATTACGACCGCGGCGTCCGCACCCAGGCCCGTGCCCCGCAGCAGGTCCTGGATGTCCCGCAGCCGCACCGGCGATCGGTTCAGGAGGTACTCACTCTGGCCCGAGCGGGACAGCCGGCGCGTCACCAGCACTTCCTGGTACGCGATGGGGAGCGTGCCGTCCGTGTTGTCGAACACGAGCGACACTTCCGCCACGTTCACCGGGCGGCGGCCGGTCGAGCCCTGGAAGATCACGTCCTCCATCTTGCCGCCGCGCAACAGGCGCGGCGATTGCTCGCCCAGCACCCAGCGCACGGCGTCGGAGATGTTCGACTTGCCACACCCGTTCGGCCCCACGATGGCCGTCACCCCGGCCTCGAACGGCAGCTCGACGGCGCCCGCGAACGATTTGAACCCCGACAACTCCAGCCGGGTCAATCTCATGGTGTGGTCCCCATCCGGGTCACGAGAGTGCCGCGAACGCCAGCGCGCTTGAGGCGTGCTTCGAGCACGCCCGCCTGCTCGGGGGTCTCGAACGCGCCCACGAGCAGGCGGCCGTCGCCGTCCCGCGCCAGGGCGGGGATGCCGCGCGCCCGCAGATCGTCCGCCGACGTGGTGCCGCTCACTGCATACGAGTAGGGCGCGCGCAGTACGTCACCCTGACCGCGTGGGGCCAGCCGGCGGCTCCACAAGGCGGCGCGTACGGCGACAGCCGAGTCGCGCGTCCGATATCCGCCCGCGAGGACGCGATACCATACAATGCCGCCGCGCCGCGGACCGAGCGTGATCGGGGTGACGAATGGCGTGATGCCGCCCGTCGTGAGCCGGTCGGCGAGCGCCAGGGCGCGGTCGAGGCGCGCGTATGCCGCGAGTTGCACCGTCCAGGCGAGGGAATCGGCGCGCGGCTGGGGCGGCGCGGCCAGGCGCGGGGGGGAGGCGGGGGCGGGGGCGGCGCGTACGGGGGGGCTCGGGACGCGCTGCTCCGCGCCGCGGGCCAGCAGCGCCCACCCGCCCGCCGTGCCCGCGGCGAGCGTCACGGCGATGACCACGGGGCGGGCCCGCCGGTGCGACGCTCCGGCCCGGGCCCCCGGCCGCGTCGCCGCCGAGATCCGTCCCGGCGGCGGCGCCACGGCGCGGGGGTCGGGGCCCGGCGTCGCGAGCGGCGTCCAGCGCTCACGTACCACACCGAGCAGTGGGATGCCGCGCTCCATTGCGGCCGTGATCCCCTGGCCGATCGACGATTCCGGCTCGTAGCCGTCGGCCGAGAGCACGATCAGCCCGTCCGGAACCGTCGACAACCGGGCCAGGGCGCCGGCCGAGAGATACAGCAACAGCAGGGCGTCTTCCGAGCGGAAGCCGCCGTGCAGCTTTCGCCAGCGGGGATTGGCGAACAGGTCGCCCGCATGAGCGGTGACCGTACCGGCCGCGATGAAAAAGACGCGGTCCACCTCGTGCGCCGCCTTGGTGAGGGACACGTCGTATTCGAACGCGTCCACGATGCCCTCGGCGGGGCTGAGGCCGACCACCTCGTGCAGCGTCGGCCGCTCGAGCCACAGATCCACGAGCGCGACGCGCCGGTCGCCATGGGCCGCGGCGCGCGCCACGTCCCACGCCGCCTGGGCGGCCCACGTGTGGTCCCCGGTCGCCGGGACCAGGGCCACGAGCGCCTGACCGGTCAGGAGCGACGGCACGAGGGCGTCGAGCCGCGAGCGCGGCAGGGGACGACCGCTCACGGCGTCGGTTGGTAGATCCAGAAGGGCCGGCCGAGCTTGCGTCCGATGGCCTCGGCCTGCGCGCGCGTGGGATAGGGCCCGAGCACGACGCGGTAGCCGTCGTCGGGATTCTTGGGCTGGAGGACGCGCGCCCCGAGCCCGGCCCGCGTCAGCTGCTGCGCCATTTCCGAGGACCACGCCTCGTTCTGCGACGTCGAGACCTGCACGTACATCGGACCCTCGGGCCCGGCCGTGTCGGCGGCCGCCGCTTGATCCGCGGGCGCCGCGGCGCCGGCGTCCGCATCCGCGAACGCGCCCCGGTAGCTGCCCCGCGGCCGCCACGCCGTGAGCATCCAGAAGTCCGACGCCCCTCCTTTCGCGCGTCCCGTTTCGATCAGTGAGTCGGGCCGGTAGGAGACGATGTCGTCGCCGCGCGGCACGAGCAGCGAGCCATCCGGACTGATGGCCGGGAGATCGACGCGCCACCTGCACGGCACCGATCCCACCAGGCGCTTCACGGGGAGATCCACCACCCACACCGAGTCCCCCGCGGCCGGCTTGGCCAGCAGCCAGCGCCCCAGCGGGTCCAGCCGGATCGTCTCGGCGGGAAGCGGCAGCGCGACGCCGTCGATTTCTTCCCGATCGTAGCGATCGATCGCGGCCAGCCCCGGCTCCGTGCGCCGGGCGACGTAGATGCGGTGGCCCGACGGCGAGAACACCAGCGCGCGCGGGTGGTCGCTCAGGGCAATGAACGTGGCCTCGCGCCGGCCCAACGGGTCCATCACGAGAACGCCCGAGTCCGTCGCCACCGCCACCACATCGCCCCAGCGAGTCGCGGCGACGTCGCTGCCCGCCGGCAGCGGCCGGCTCGTGGGGGGCTGGTCGGCGGCGGCGGTGATCAGGTTGGGCGGGTCGGCCGCGACGAGCCGCTGGTCGGCTGCCCCGAACATCTGCAACGGGACCGCGGGCAGTGGCTGCGGCCACGCGACCCGCAGGCGCCGAGCCGCCGACACGACGCGGCCCTTCGCATCCACCGTGTACAGCGTGCCGTCCGGGCCGAGCGTCGCCTGCTCGATGGCCGTCGCGACGGTGTCCACGCGCGCGCTGCCGAGATCGAGCGCGAGCACGTCGCTCTTGAGGGTCGTGTCGCTCTTCGCCTTGGCGCCCTTCTTCCGGGTGGTCGTGTCCTTCTGGGGAGTGGTGACGTACAGGAACTCGGCCTCCGGGTCGAGCCCGATCACCCGGCGGACCTGTGGCAGCCGGCCTCGGATGGCGGTGGGGATCTCCGCCATGCTCGGCAAGCGGTACACACGGGGCACCCCCCCCTTGGCGGGGATGCGGATGGCGACGCCGGGGGTGCGGGCCGCTCCAGCTGCCGCCTTGCTAACTGCTTGCTTTACTTGCGGTTGGGACGATGCCGCGGCGGGCGCCCGGGACCGGCAGCCCCAGAGCGTCAGGCTGATCAGGAGGACGTACGATCCGCGGGTACGCAAATGGCCTCGCCGCACAAGATAGGCAACCGGCGAGGCCAGGACAAGTGTTTTAGCCGTGCGGAGTTAGAACGTCGGCCCGAGGCTCACCGTCCAGTAGGCGCCGGGGTGCTCCGGCCGATTGAGCGGCTTCGTGTAGTCGAACCGCAGGATCACGAAGCCGAGGAAGTTCATGCGGATCGAGCCGCCCCAGCTCCGCACGGGCGCACGGTAGACCTCGGCATCCTGGTTTCCGCGGTTCCACACGACGCACGAGCCGATAGTGCCGTCGCACGACGTACTGTTCCAGGCGAGTCCCATGTCGTAGAACAGGGCGCCTTCGATGGGCGGCAGTCCCACGGGCAGGAAGCCGAGCACCAGGCTGCGCGTCAAGGGGAAACGCAGCTCCGCGTTAACCACGGCGATCTTCGATCCGATGAGCTGGTCCAGTGTGCTGCAGCCGGTCAATCCCCCGTTGCTGTTCGCGGCCGGGTTTAGGCAGTCGTTGTTGAGGATCGAGCCCGCGGTGTAGCCGCGCAACAGCTCGGTGTTGCCGAGGAACTGCGGGAACAGGTCGGCGTCGCGCCCGTAGCGCCCGAAGAACACTCCGCGTACGGCGAGGGTGAACGGCCGCGCGAAAAAGTAGCGGCGCCAGTCCGCTGTACCGGCGGTGAACCGCCAGTTGCCGAAGGTGGGCGAGATTTCGAACCGCGAGCGCGTTCCCGCGAACGGACCGACGAACCCGAACAGCGAGTTGTCGTGCACCAGCGCGAGCTGGGGTCCGTAGTAGCTGACGGACGGGCCGCTCACCGTCTGGGGTTGGAAGTAGCCGCCGGGGCCGATGCCCAACAGGGGGTTGTAGTAGATAGCGTCCTGCTTCAACGTATCCAGGGAGATGTTCGCGAAGTGCCCGCCGAACTCGAGGCGTGTGAAGCGATTGAACGGATAGTAGCCCGCCGTGAACACATCGCGCACCACGAATCGGATGAGCTCGTTCGTGACCAAGACGGAGTCCGTACGCCCGCTCCCGTTCACGTAGCGCTGGCCGACGGTCGGCAGCAGGTAATAGTACGGCTGTTGCGAACCCCCGAAGGCCCAGTTGAGGCGGTGCGCCTGATTGATGTAGGCGGCCAGAACCTGCGCCTCGCTCAGCCGCCCGTTCACCGAGCCGGCGAACAGCATCGTGTGGTTGCCGAGGATGTCCGACAGCGAGATCGCGGTGCCGCCGAAGAAGCCGCGTCCGAAGTTGTTGCGCTCGTACCCCACGGTCGGCCGGGCCACGTAATCGGGCGTGTAGCGCGTGTGGTAATCCTTGAACGTGAACTCGGTGGTGTCCGGGAGGGCCGGTGAGGAGTCGAGCAGGGCCTTCACCGACACCGGTCCCGGTCCGGCGCCCGAATCGGACGTCTGCGGTGCGCTCCCGGACGCACGGAATCCCCTGGGGGAGCGGTACACGGAGGCGCCGCCGCGCTGCTCCGCGGCGGGCGGGGGAGCGGCCGCCTGCTCGGCCGGCTTCGCCGCCTGCGCCGCCTCGCGCTGCTGGGCGGCGAGCAACGACGTCACCGGCATCGTGGCGGGCGGCTGGTAGGGCTGCCGCCGCAGCGAGCGGGGGTTGTCCACGGCGTACACGTTGTATTCGCCCTCTTCGTAATACGCGAAGGCGAGCCGGTCGGCCTCGTGCGCCCAGGAGAGGCACGGCGAGAGCGGCGTGATGCCCGACACCCCGGTGTACACGTCGGTCAGCTGGTAGATGCTGGCGTCGCCCAGGTCGTACAGGAAGACGTTGCTGATGCCGGAGCGGTCGGAGACGAACGCGAGCGACTTGCCGTCGGGCGCCCAGACGGGGTCGATGTTCTTCCCCTGATCCATGTGTCCCAGCAGCTCGACCGTGCCCTTGTCGAGATGGAGCAGGGCGATCCGCATGTTGCCGAACTTGAGGTCGTCGAAGTCGGTCTTGCTCCCCCGGTCGGTCGCGAAGGCGATCGTCTTACCGTCGGGCGCCCAGGACGGTTGCAGGTCGGCGTACTTGTCGTTGGTGAGCCGGTGCAAGCCCGAGCCGTCCGCGTTGACGACGAACAGGTCCGAGATGCCGCCGTCGTAGCCGGTGAACACCAGCTGCTTCGCGTCGGGGGACCAGGACGGCGTCGTCAGCCCGTTCAAGGGCAGGGGAATGCGGCGCACCTCCTGGTCCTCCTTCACGTCCAGGATCACGAGGTCGTCGCGGTCCCGGTGCTTGGCGGCGATGGCGAAGTAGCGGCCGTCGGGCGAGAACGAGCCGGCCGAGTTGATGAAGCGCAGGCTCTCGAAGTTGCTCGACAGCGTGGACTTCACCAGGCGCCGCAGCACCTTGCCCGTCTCCGCATCGGCGAGATAGAGGTCGACGAAGAAGGAGTTCTTCTCGCTGAAGTAGGCGATCTGGCGCCCGTCGGGGGTGAGCGCCGGCGCGATATGCAGCGTGCCGTCGGAGCGCTTGCGCGTGAGCAAGGGCTGCGCGATGCGGCGGGCGCGGTAGTGGTCGGCGAGCTGCGGCAGGTACGTGGTCTGCACCGCGTCGCGCCACCCGCTGATCAGCTCGTCCAGGTTCACCCCGATCACGCGTTTGAACGCGCCCTCGACCCCCGCCGACATCGACGCCTGCAGAATCTGGCCGACCGCTTCGTCGCCCCACTTTTCCCCGATGTATGCCCAGATGGCGTGCCCGAAGTAGTAGGGGAACACCTCCTCATAGCTCAGCTGCTGGAGCGTCGGGAGGTGACCCTCCACGGCGGCGTCCCGCAGCCACATGGCCGTGTGGTTGTCGATGGGCCCGACCGTGAGGTACTCCGCCATCCCTTCCATGAACCACAGTGGCGGCGCGACGTTGACGAGCGTTTGGACGCCGGCGCCGATGCGACCGCGGCTGAACACGTCGTACTGGAACTGGTGCACCATTTCGTGCCCGATCACGTGGTCCACTTCTTCGTACGCGCCGGTGAAGGGCAGCACCATCCGGTGCTTGAAGAAATCTGTGCTGCCCTCGAGGCCTTCGAAGACCTCAGTGACGTTTGTCTGCTGGAAGTCCGACTGCGAAGCGTACAAGATGATCGGCTTGCGGCCCAGGAACTGATGATGGAGCACCCGCGACAGCCGGGCGTACCAGCGCTCGGCGATGCGTGCGCCATCGAGCGCCGCCGCCCGCTCGGCCGGATAGTAATAGACTTCGAAGTGCTCGGTCTGGATGATGCGGAAGTCGAAGGCTTGGTACTGTACCTTGTTCTGCCCGAAGTACTGCGCCACGAGCGGCGCCGCGCCGAACAGCGCGAGCGCCGCCGTGATCCAGCCCATGCGTCGCATGACCGTCATCCTTTCGCCCCGCCCTCGGGTGCGCCCGCCGCGAGCACCGGGGCATCGCCCCACAGGCGCTCGAGCTGATAGAACTCCCGCAATTCCGGATGAAAAACGTGCACCACGAAATCCACGTAGTCGAGCAGCACCCACCGCCCCTGGACCAGTCCTTCCACGTGATGCGGCACGATGCCGCGCGGCTCGAGCGCGGTCATCAAGTGTTCCGCCATCCCCCGCACGTGCGCGTCCGACGTGCCCGACACGATCACGAAGAAATCTGCCGCGGCCGTCAAGCCACGGAGGTCGAGCACCATCGGGTCGATCGCTTTCCGGTCGGCGAGCGCCGCCGCCACGAGCTGCAGCGCCGTCAGCGCATCGCTGCCAGGACGCCCCGCCGGGCGCGCGCTTCGCCTGTTAGTCATAGTGCGCCGGCGCCACGTTTGTTCCGTGACACGCGCCCCCTACTCCTTGACGACGCTCACCTGGATTTCGGGACGCACGTCGGGATGGAGCTTGATCCCGACCCGGAACTCGCCCAGATCGCGGATCGGCTCGGGGAGATCCACTTTGCGCTTGTCCACTTTGATCCCGAGCTCCTCGAGCTTGCGCTGCACGTCCCCCGCCGTGACCGAGCCGTACAGCTTGTCCTCCTCCCCGACCTTGACGGCGAAGCTGAGGCGGACCTCGGCGATGCGGCTGGCCTCGGTCTCGGCAGCGCTCTTTTCGTCGGCGCGCTGCCGGGCGATCCGCGCCGCCTCGTACGCGATCTTTTTCTTGTTGGCCTCGGTGGCCGGGTAGGCGAGGCCCTTCGGGAGCAGGTAGTTGCGGGCGTACCCGTCCTTCACCTTCACCACGTCGCCCGCGGCGCCCAGGTGCTGCACGTTTTCTCGCAGGATCACTTCCATGGTTTCGTGTTCCTCAATGGCTCGGAAAAAGGTTCAGGCCGGCTCGGCGAGCGGCGTGCGGGCCGACGCCAGCGTGACCCCGCCAGGCGAGCCCCAGGGCGACGAGCGTCTCGAGCACGAGCCATACCGGCCAGCCTCCGGCGAGCAGCCGTACCGTGAGCTCGAAGGCCGGGTACAGGCCCGGGGCCAGTTCGATCACGCGCCGCACCGCTACGCCGGCATCGCGGGTCGCCTCCCACTGCGCCTCCTGCCACACCGACCGTCCCACGGTGAGTGGCCCGAGGACCGCGACGCCGGCCGCCGTGTAGAGACACGCCCGCAGCGCGAGCGGCCAGAAGCGCGCGCCGGCGGGGCGGGCGGCGGCTGCGGCAGCGAACGCCACCGACACCAGCACGATCCAGGCTCGGTCGAGCGCGCCGAGCAATCCTGTCACGGGCCCGAGGAGCAGCGCCACGCCGGCCGCGCCCGCGATGCCCAGCACCGCCCACTCTCCCCGCGATCCCGGTCGCGCCGCCACCCGCAGCGCGGCGAACGACAGCGCCACGAGGCTGAGCCAGCGACTCAGCGTCAGCCGGCGTACCCCTTGATGTAGGGCAACAGCGCCAGCTGGCGCGCCCGCTTGATCGCGGTCGCGAGCTGTCGCTGGTGCCGCGCGCACATGCCCGACAACCGGCTCGGGAGAATCTTGCCGCGCTCCGTCAGGAACCTTCCGAGCGTACGGTCGTCCTTGTAGTCCAGCACCCGCACGCCGGACTCGCACACGGGGCACGTCTTGGCGGGCCGCCTCATGCTTCGTCCTCCTCGATCTCGTCGACGACATCGGCTGCGATGACTGCGGGCGCGGCCTCGGGCTTGGCCGGCAGCCCTTCGGACACGACCACCAGGAACCGCAGGACGCCTTCGTCGAGCTTCACGGCGCGCTCGTACTCGGGGAGCAGCGCGCCCGCGGTCTCGTACTGCGCGACCACGTAGAAGCCGGCGTCCTTCTTCTTGATGGGGAACGCGAGGGAACGCTTGCCCCACTGCGCGACGTTGGTGATGGTGCCCTGGCCGTCTTTGGTCAGCAGAGCGTGGAACCGGTCCAGTTTTTCGCTGATCGTGGGCTCTTCCAGCGCGGGATCGAAGATATAGACGGTCTCGTAGCGACGAGCCATGCCACCTCCCTTTGGTCGTAGGCGACCCGACGCAGGTGCCGCGTCGAGTAGGGGATCTCAAGAGGGCCGAAAGATAGAGCCGCGGCGCAGGGTGCGGAAGGGAGCGTCGCGCGGGTGATGGCGGTCACGCATGCCCTCGCGCAATGCCCGGTTTTGGGGCCGGGCGGACACGGTGTGACGACCGTCACGCTACGAGGCGCCGCCCTCGATCATCCTATCGATAGGCCGCATGGCACCGCTCTTGCCTTATCAGGGTGCCGGACGGGCATCAGGAAGGAACGAATGCAGACTGCGGGTCTCTGGCTCCTCGCGCGCGCTACACGCGCCGCCGTCTCGGCGGCGGGGTTCCTCACCCTGCTGGCGCTGCAGCCGGAGCCTGCCCGTCTCACGGCGGTCGCGTCGGTGCGCGTTTCGCACGCGCGGGCGCTCGTGCTCTCCGAGCAGGCCCGTCGCTACCTGATCCTGCAGTATCGGTCGTTCCCCACGGAGTTCATGGGCTGCATGATCGGCGAGATGCACGGCAACGCGGTGATCGTGCACCGGATCGCGCCCGCCGACGTCGATCCGAAGCAGTCCACGGAGACGCGCGTCGTACCGAGGCAGACGTGCGAGGACGCCGGCTGGATGGGTACGGTCGGCGTGATCCATAGCCACCCCAGCGGCGAGCGGTGCTGGTACTTCTTCCCGGGCACACAGGTGGCCACGTCGGACGCCGTCTCGTTCGGACGCCAGCCCTACCCGGTGGACGCCATCATGTGCGGTGACCGTGTGGTCTGGATCAGCCGCGACATGGCGCAGCAGCAGGTGCGGGTGGCGGAGGCGGACGCGCATCCGGTTGCGCCGCTGCCCCAGCGGGGCAACCGCGTGTCCGCCGGTTCAGCGGCGCCGTAGGCTCCTCTCACTCCCCTCGCCCGGGACGCGGGCACGACTGCGGCGCCGTCTTGATGTGGAGCCGGTATTAGACGTTGAACCGGAACAGCAGGATGTCCCCGTCCTTGACCACGTAGTCGCGCCCCTCGCTTCGCACCAGGCCCTGCTCTCGGGCCGTCTTGTACGATCCCGCCCGCACGAAATCGTCAAAGGACACGGTTTCGGCCCGTATGAACCCGCGCTGGAAGTCGGAGTGGATCTCTCCGGCGGCCGCGAACGCGGTGTCGCCGCGATGCATGGTCCAGGCGCGCACTTCGTTCTCGCCCACCGTGAAGAACGTCTGCAGGCCGAGCAGCCGGTAGCCGGCGTGGATCAGGCGGTCGAGCCCCGGCTCTGTGGCCCCGGCGCTGGCCAGGTATTCGCGCCGCTCCTCTCCCGCCAGCTCGCCCAGCTCCGCCTCGAGCTTGGCGGAGAACGGCACGATCTCCGCCTCCTCGTGATGCGCCTGAACGGCGGCGCGGAGCTTGTCGAGCCACCGGCCCCCGCCCGCGGCCAGGTCTTGCTCGTTGACGTTCGCCGCGTACAGGATCGGCTTCGCCGTGAGCAGGCCGAGCTGGCGCAGGAACCGGACCGCCGCCTCGCTCTCACCGGCCTCGCGCGCGCCGCGGCCCGCGTTGAGCTCCGCCATCACGCGCTCGAGTACCACCAGCTCCGCCTGCGCTTCCTTGTCGCCGGCGCGCGCGGTCTTGCGGGTCTTGTCGAGCCGCCGCTCCACCACCGCGAGATCGGCTAGGGCGAGCTCGCTCGTGATGACGTCGTGATCGCGCACTGGATCCACCGGTCCCATCACGTGCACCACGTCGGGATCGTCGAAACAGCGGATCACGTGGACGACGGCGTCCACCTCGCGGATGTGCGACAGGAACTGGTTGCCCAGCCCCTCGCCCTGCGAGGCGCCCTGGACGAGTCCCGCGATGTCCACGAACTCGACCACCGCGGGGACCTTCTTCTTCGGCTTCACCAGCGCGTTGAGCCGCTCCAGCCGCGGGTCGGGGACTTCGACCACGCCGACGTTGGGCTCGACGGTGCAAAACGGATAGTTCTCCGCCGCCGCGGCCTTGGAGGAGGTGAGCGCGTTGAAGAGCGTGGACTTGCCGACGTTGGGGAGCCCAACGATTCCCAGGCGGAGCATATCAGAACGCGGAAGTCGGAACGCGGAGCGCGGAACAGAAGTGCCTGTTCCGCGTTCCCACTTCCGCGTTCCGCGTTATCACTGCCGTAGCCATTGCTCGACCGCCGCGATCAGCTCGGGCCGCAGCGCCTCCAGCTGCTCGACCTGCTCGGGATCGAGGGGCGCGAGCACGTACTCGGACCAGTCGCTCACTCCCTCGGGGAGCGGGCCCACGCCGATCCGCAGGCGCGTGTAGGCTTGGGACTGCAGCGCACCCTCGATGCTCTTCAAGCCGTTGTGGCCGCCCGACGACCCCTCGGCGCGGAGCCGGAACGTGCCGGAGGGGATCTGAAAATCGTCCACGAGGATGAGCACGTCGCTCGCCGGATTGAAGGTGGGATCGGCGCGGAGCGACGCGAGGGCGGCGCCGCTGCGGTTCATGTAGGTCGTGGGCTTCAAGACCCGGACCGGCAGGCCCGCTACCTCACCCTCGGTGACACGAGCGCGCTCGCCGCGGCGGAAGGGGGGAAACCCCCAGTGCGCGACGAGCGCATCGGCCAGCCAGAAGCCCGCGTTGTGCCGCGTCGCCGCGTACTCTGGCCCCGGGTTGCCGAGGCCGACGACGGCGCGCAACCCTCAGCTCTCTTTGCCGCCCTTGGGCTTCTCGACCTTGTCGGTCTTCTCTCCCTTGGCGGGTGCGGCGGCGCCACCCCCCTTGGCCTCGGGCTTGGCCGGCCCGCCGGCCTCGGCGGCACCCTCGCCCTCTTCCTCTTCTCCCTCGCGCACCTTCCGGATCAGCTCGGGCTCGGCTACCTCGGTCGCGGCCTCGGGGGTCGGCGCCGCCACTTCCTCGGCGCGCGGCGGCACCACCGTCGCGATCGTGAGGTCCGCCTCGGTGAGGATCTTCGCCTCAGGAATGGCGAGCTCCCGCACGTGCAGCGAGTCGCCGATCTTGAGCGCCGTGACGTCGAGCTCCACGCGATCGGGGATGTTCTCGGGCAGCACCTCGATTTCCACTTCGCGGGTGACCTGGTCGAGCACGCCGCCGGCGTTGCGCACGCCGTCGGGACTGCCCACGAGGTGCACGGGGACCTTGAGCCTGACCTTCTCCGCGGCGTGGATCTCGTAGAAATCCACGTGGATGATGTCGGGCCGGAGGGGGTGCCGTTGGATCTCGCGGATCAGCGTCTTCACGGCGGCCTTGCCGTCCACCGCCAGCTCGATGATGGTGCTCGCGGGCTCGATGCCAGTGAGCGCTTTCTCGAGGGCTTTGGCCTCGAGCTCGAGCGCCTGCGTGTCGCGTCCGTGCCCGTAGATCACCGCGGGCACCCTGCCGCGGAAGCGGATCTGTCGCGCGCCGCCCTTGCCGGACGCCTGCCGGGGGCTCGCCGCGAGGGAAACTGTCTGGGCCATCTATCGGACCTCAGCCGTACGTCGTCAGCGGCAAATCGTCGAAGAGCGAGCTCACCGACTGGTTGGAATGCTCATAGCCGATCGCTTTCGCCATCAGTCCGGCGATCGACAGCACCTTCAGCTTCTCGAAACACCGGTCCTCGGGGATCCGGATGGTGTTCGCCACCACCACCTCGTCGATACACGACGCGCGCAGCCGCTCCACCGCGGGACCCGACAGGAGCGCGTGGGTCGCGAACGCGTAGATCTTGCGCGCCCCCAGCCGCTTCAGCGCCCCGGCCGCCTCGGTGATCGTTCCCGCCGTGTCGATCATGTCGTCGGGGATGAGGCAATCCTTGTCGGCCACGTCGCCCACGACGTTGACCACTTCGGCCACGTTGGCCGACGGGCGCCGCTTATCGATGATCGCCAGGGACGCGTTCAGGCGTTTCGCGAACCCACGGGCCATCTTGGCGGAGCCGACGTCGGGCGCCACCACCACCGGATCGTGCAGCTGCTTCAGCCGGAAGTAGCTCACGAACACGGGCGCCGCGTACAGGTGGTCCACCGGGATATCGAAGAACCCCTGCAGCTGGTGGGAATGGAAGTCCATTCCCAGCACCCGATCTGCCCCGGCGTGCGTGATCAGGTTCGCCATCAGCTTGGCGCTGATCGCCACGCGCGGCTGATCCTTCCGGTCCTGGCGCGCGTAGCCGAAATACGGCAGCACCGCCGTGGTCCGCGCCGCGCTGGCCCGGCGCGCCGCGTCGATCAGGAACAACAGCTCCAGATAGTTCTCCGCGGGCGGGTTGGTCGGCTGGATGATGAACACGTCCCGGCCGCGCACGTTCTCGTCGATCTTGACGAAAATCTCCCCGTCGGCGAACCGCCGGATCGTCACCGCACACAGCGGCTGCCCCAAGTGCTTGGCCATCTCCTCGGCGAGCGGCCGGTTGGCCGTCCCGGCGAGCAGCAACAACTGGCTCCGCGAGAGCGAGAGGTCCGCCATGTGAGCCCTGCAAAATAGAAGGCAAACTGCGCCAAGCCAAGGGGTTACTTCTTGAGCGAGCGGCTGGCCGGCGTCACGGCGTCCACGTCCCAGGTGTTCATGCGGTACACGGTGCCCCCCTCGCCGCCCCGGCCGCCCAGGTGGCGCACCAGAAAGGCCGTTCCAGTGGAGTCGAACGCGAGCGACAGCAGCACGCCGGGGCCGCCGCGCACCGTGAGGCGGCGCTTGGCACCGAGCGCCCGGGTCGAGTCCACTTCCTGCGACGTCGCGAACCCCGCGGCCGTGATGGATTTGAGACGTTCGAGGTAGCGGCGCACCGCCGCCGAATCGGTCGCGCCGCCGTTCAACGTCCACGTCTTGGTCACGCGCTTCAGGGTGTAGCGGTCCTTGCCGCGCACGACGTCGAGCGCGGTGATGCTGTCGGGCGAGAGGGCGGCGATACGCTTGTCACGCCAGTCGTCGGCGCGCCGCTCGGCGAGACGGGCGAGCGTGCCCCGCCAGAGGTAGACGTGCGCGTCGCCCGGGCGGCGCACGTAAGTGCTCTGGTAGTCGCTGCCGCGCCCGCCGGTGATCAGCTCCACCACGGGCTTGCCGCCGCGGAACACGCGCAACCGGCGGCCGGTGGCGCTGTCCACCTGGAGGCGCGCGAACGACGAGGCATCCTGCGCCACGAGCTCCGCGCCGACGGAGTCCTTGAGCGCGCGGAGCAGGTCGGTCACGTCCGCCGGCAGGGCGCGGTGACCGTTCACCGTCCATGACGTCGCCGACTGCTTCACCAGGACGGCCGAGTCGGTGGCCTTCACCAACACGATCGAATCGACGTCCGCCGGGGTGAGCGGTGGGAAGGCGAGCGCTCCGGTCACCGTGTCCGAGCCACGCGAAAAGAGCTCGCTCCCGCCCCATAGGAGGAGCAGCGTGGCGAGGCCGATGGCGAGCATCTTCAACTGTCTGGCGCTCACGCCGTCGCTCCTGCCGTCACGAGCGGCCGGTACACACGCCGTGTGGTCCGGCGCCGGCGCCACAATCGCGCCATCCCGGCCGCGATCAGGAGCAGCGGTACGCCGACGAGATTGCCGTATTTGGCGGCGCCGCGCGTCACGCTGCTCCCGAACACGAGCGGCCGTGGGGCGCGGTCTTTCGAGCGGATCGCGATCAAGGCGTCGTCCTGGGCGAGCCAGTCGATCGCGTTCTGCACGAACACGATGTTCGTGGGCGAATTGCGGGCATAGCGGTCGCTGGCGAAGTCGGCGCTGCCGATTACCACCACCCGGCCGCGCGGCGGGGCGGAGGAGGTCGCCGGGGGGAGCGTCGCGAGCGCCGCGACGACACGCGGGTGCAGGCTGTCACGGCTCAACGGGCTGCCCGGCTCGATGAAGGCGGTGGCTTGCTGCGCGCCTCCCGCCCGGCTGGTGGCGAGGAGCGGCGTCACGCTCGCCGTGGCCTTGCCGGTGTCGATCTGGCTCGCCCACGGCAGCATCACGGATCCCAGGTCCGCGTTCACCGGTGATCGGCCGGTGCCCAGCGCGCGCAGCCAGAACGGATACGGGACGAGCACCTGGCCGAACTGCGCCGGGATCCCCACCTGCGTGTTCGACGCGAGGTCGTACACCATGTCGGAAGCAATCGAGACGCCGTACGGCTGGAGCAGCTCGTTCCAGCCCACCCGCCGCGACATGGCGAACGGCCCGCGGTCGGAGAGCTGCATGCCGCTCGCCATCACCAGCAGGCTGCCGCCGCGTTCGAGAAATGCCCGCAAGCGCGCGAGCTGGGCGGCATTGAGCGAGTCCGGGGTCCCGGCGACGGCGATCACTTTCACCTGCGGCGCTACGGCCGAATCCGTGAGCGCGAACGCGCGGACCGTATAGTTGGCGCCGAGCTGCTCGCGCAGCGTCTCGAAGCTGCGCTGGCCGCGCGTCGCGGCGGCGTCGGTGATTTCGCCGAAGGCGATCGTGGGTCGCTCCGGATGGGTGAGCGCACGGATGTCCGAGGTCAAGCGGTACTCGAGATCGTTGGTCTGCTGGACGAAGGGGATGGTCTTGACGGCGTCGGCGTACCGCACGGCCACGCCCAGATACCCCTCTTTCACCTGGAGCTCGCCCTGTCCCAGGACGTTGAATTGCACGGGGGGGATGCCGCTGGTGCGCGCCTCCTGGCGGGCGGCGCTGTCGGCCGCCGGGTCCTGGATGACGAGCTTCACCTTGCCGCGCCCCGCGGTCCGGTAGTCGCGCAGCAGGTCGTCCACGTCGCGTCGGGTGGACTCGATTTCCTTGGGCAGGGCGCTCGACACGAACAGCTTGATGGTGACGAAGTCCGGCAGCGTGCGGAGCAGCTGCCGGGTGGCCGGCGCGAGCGTGAACGCCCGGCCGGGCGTCAGGTCGAGCCGGCCGCCGATATTGTGCCCGAACAGGTTCACGACGACCACGGCGACGGCCAGGAGGACGGTGCCGAGCCGCAGCCGCTTGAGGGCCTCGCCGCGGGCGGTGAGCTTGCGGGCGAGCAGCGAGAAATAGGCGAGCACGAGGAACAGGGCCGCGAGCGTCACGAAGTACACGGCGTCCCGCAGGTCGATGACACCGCGGGCGATCTGGCTGAAATGCGACAGCACGCCGAGCGCCCCGGCGATCGCGCCGAGGCGGGGCGGCAGTCCCACGAGCAGCTGGTCCAGTCCCACGAAGATCAGGAGGAACATCACGAAGACCCCGACGATGAACGCCGTGATCTGGTTCTGAGTCGCGCTCGACGCCCACACGCCGACGGCGGCCAGGCCCGCGACGAGCAGGGCCGCGCCCACGTACTGCGCCACCACCAGCCCGAGCTCGGGAGCGGTTCCGAGCGCGAGGCCGAGCGGCACGGTGAGGGTGATCGCCAGGGCGACGAGGAGAAACAGCACCTGACCGCAGTACTTGCCGAGCAGCAGCTCCAGCTCCGTGATCGGCTGCGCCAGCACGACTTCGAGCGTGCCCGAGCGTGTGTCCTCCGCCAGGGCCCGCATCGTGACGGCCGGCACCAGGAACAGGAGCAGCCACGGCAGGAAGTCGAGCATGGGCCGCAAGGAGGCGGCGTTGTACAGCTCCACCTCGCGGAAAAACAGCAGCGCATTCACGCCGGTGAACACGACGAGCAGGATGTAGGCGATCGGCTGGTCGAACAGCGCCTTGACCTCGCGGCGCGCGATGGTGCGGATGGGGCTCACGTCAGCGCTCCGGCTCGCTGGTCAGCTGGTGGAACAGGTCCTCGAGGCTCCCGGCCGCCTGGTGCAGCTCGTACAGCGTCCAACCCTGGGCCTTGGCGAGTCCGAAGATCTCGGGCCGCAGATCGGTCGAGCGGTCGGCGGTGAGGGTGAGTGCCACGCGTCCGTCGGTGGCCGGGCCCGCCGGACTCACCTGGCGCACGCCGGGCAGCCGGCCCAGCGCCTCGGCGACGCCGGTGCCCGCGGCTTCGACGGCGATCTCCACCGCTCCTTCGGCCTGCCGGATCAGCCGGTCCACGGGTCCGTCGGCGACGATCTTCCCGCGGCTGATGATCAGCAACCGCGAGCAGGTGTGCTGGACCTCGGGGAGCACGTGCGTCGACAGGATCACCGTGCGGTCTTTGCCGAGCGCCCCGATCAGCCGCCGGATCTCGACGCGCTGGTTCGGGTCGAGCCCTTCGGTAGGCTCGTCGAGGACGAGCAGATCGGGGCGGTGGAGGATCGCTTGCGCGAGACCCACCCGCTGGCGGTAGCCCTTGGACAGCTCGCCGATCGGCCGGTAGTACACGCTCTCGATCCCCGTGCCGGCGACCGCTTCGTCCAGGGCCTGGCGGCGTGCGGCACCGGCGAGCTCCCGCAGGTCGGCGACGAACCCCAGATAGTCGCACACCAGCATATCGCCATACAACGGATTGTTCTCGGCCAGGTAGCCGATGCGGCGCTTCGCTTCCCGTGCGGCATCGGCGAGCGGGACACCGTCCAGCTTGATGTCACCCGTGTCCGGCTCGTAGTACTGGGTGATCATCCGCATGGTCGTGGATTTTCCGGCCCCGTTGGGGCCCAGGAATCCCACTACCTGGCCGCGGTCCACGGCGAATGAGACCTGGTCGACGGCCGTCACGCCGTCGAATCGCTTGGAAACGCCTTCTACTGAAAGGAGAGGCATACAGAGCAGCGAGCGCGTGTAGGGGCGGAGTGATGCTAATCACACCGGGCCGCCTTCATCAAGTCCCCCCGACGGCGCCGGCGGAGTCCCCTCTAAAGGGCCTTGAGAAACGCGACGACGGCGTTCCGGTCGGCGGCGGGGAGGGCCTTGAACCGGTCGCGGACGCCGGCGGCTTCGCCGCCATGCCGCTCGATCGCCTGCTCCAGGCTGGCAGCCTGTCCATCATGGAGGAAGGTCTTGGCGTCGCGCAGATCGAGTAGCGGCTCCGTGCGGAAGTCCTGGGGGGTCGCTATGCCGAGGCAGATGTCGGCGAGCTCCGGCCCCATGTCGTGGAGCAGCAGGTCGGTGTACGCGGGGAATTCGCGGCGCGCCAGCGCCCGGATGGGGCTCGGTCCGGTGCGGAGCTTGGGGATGTGGCAGGAGGCGCAGCCGATCTGCGAGAACAGGTCGCGCCCGCGGCGCCCGTCCTTGCCGAGCTTCGCGGCGGTCGGCGCGCCCAGGAAGCGCACGAAGTCGTCCGCGAGGTCGACCGCGTCCTGGGTGATCTCGGGATCGGCGACGGGATCGACGCCCGGTGGAATCGGCTGGCCGCCGATGCTTTCCTCTGTCGGCTGCTCCGGATCGGTCACGCCTATTTCCGTGGGAAAGGCGCCGGCATTGAACTCCCGCAGGGTGGGGACCAGGGCCTTGCGGCCGAACCGGCCGATCCGGCCGTCCAGCGAGCGTCCCGGACGTCCGCGGATGCCGTCATGGTTTCGGTCGTCGGGGTCGGCGTAGGACAGGATCTCGGAATCGGGAACGAGATCGAGCAGGCCGCGGCCGAACACGACGGGCGAGGTGCGATGCGCGCGGGCGGTCGCCGACGGCGGGACCGGCTCGCTGTCGATGCCGAGCGCCTGCTTCAGGGCGGGGGTGGTGTGCAGCTGCGCCACCGGTCCACCTTCTTCGACCAGCGGGTCGCAGGTCGGGGCGTGGAAGGCGGTGGCGTGGAGCTCGATTTCGTCGCCGCGCCCGCCCGCCACCGGATCCTCGTGGCACTCGCCGCACCCGGTCGCATTGAAGAGCGGCCCGAGTCCGGTCGCGGGGGTGAACGTGCTGTCGAAGACGGTCTTGCCGCGGGCGAAGCGGTCGCGCTGCTGCCGGGTGAGGCCGGGCACGGGGTCGCCCGGCTTCACCACCTTGGCGCAACCAGCGAGCAACAGGAGGGAGGCAACCGCGACCCGCTGTGGGGTCACGGCTTCGGCACCTCGATCCTTTCGACGCGGTCGGCCACGAGGCCGGTGGCCGTGCGGTGGCACTCGACGCGCACGACGTCTCCGGCCTTGAACTCCAGGCCGGCGAGGCGGGCCGCGGTTCCGCCCCCGGCGTGCGCCGCCGGCGCAAGGGTCACGTGCACGATCCGCAGGGCCATCCCGACTCCGGTGATCAGGTCGAGTGCCCCTGTCTTCGCCGTGAACGCGCGGACGGTGCCCTGGTAGGTGTAAGACGGGGCGGGTTGGGCGGCACCTTGCGGGTGTCGATCGACCGCTGCGTGGGTGACCACGGGCAGCAGCAGCATGGCGGTCAGCGCCACCGCGCGACTGGTGCAATGCATACGCTTCTCCTTGTACTCCCTGCCTACGATAGTGGCGACGCGGGTGGCGTGCCGTCAATGAGGCCGGTCCGCCACATCACGGCGCCACCTTCTCCAGCTGCTCGGCCGCACGATTGATCACGTCGGCCATCGCCTGCAGCGCCTTGCCGGTCGCCCCGATTTGCGCGTCGCCCTCCGCCCAGCTTTTCTGCTCGATCGCCTCGCGGACGCCGGGAAGCGTCTTCACGCCGTAGCCCGTGTAGAAGCCGGGCGCATAGACCTCGTGGCGGTACCAGGGCCGGCGCGGCAGGCCTGCCGCGCTCGTCAGGGCGCGCTCCGACCGCAGCAAGGCGGCGTTCACGGTTTGCGCGTCCGGCTTGGCCAGGGTCGAGCCGCCCCCGGCCTGGGCGCGCCCCAGTGCCTTCTCATAGCGCTCCGCCGCGCGGGTGAGCGCGTCGGTCGCGTTGTCGAGCGGCGCGAAGTTCAAGAATGGCGGCAGCTCTTCGCGCGCCGGGGGCACGTCGGGCTCGCGTGGGTCGGCGGTGGCCGTGAACAGGCCCTCGTCGAGCTCGCGGTTCCGCTCCCGGATCTCGTCCTGTTTGTCTTTCGCGAGCTTCTCGACCTCCTTGGCGTACTTGGTCACGGTCTCGGCCAGCCCGGTGAACTGGTAGGGCAGGATCTCGGCGTCGGCGAGGCGCATCACCGCGGTGCCCACCGTCTGCGCCAGGGCGCGCCCGTACACGAACGAGGTGTCGTCGAAGGTCGTGAACCACTTGAAGTCGTCGTAGATCGAATGGTAGATACCGCCGCCGCCTTCCCCGCCAAAGCCGAGGTTCAGGGTGGCGACGCCGACATGCTGCAGGAACGGCGTGAAGTCCGACCCGGACCCGAGGGCGTCGATGCGCACGTCGGCCCGCTGACGCGCCTCCTGACGGGCATCAGCGGACGTGGCGTCGGCGATCGCGCGGAGCTGGGCCCGCTTCCAGACGGTGAGCTTCGTCTCCGGATCTTCGATGTCGCGCGCCACGTCGTTGATGAAATTCTCGAGCGAGTGCGACCCGCCCACGTTCAAGTACCCGCGATTGTTGGTGTCGCTGTTGAGATACGCCACCGCCTTGGCGGCCAGCTCGTCGGCATGGGCCTCGACCCATTCGGTGGAGCCGAGCAGCGCCGGCTCCTCGCCGTCCCAGGCCGCGTAGATGATGGTCCGGCGCGGCTTCCAGCCCTGCTTGAGCAGCTGCCCGTAGGCGCGCGCCTCTTCGAGCAGCGGCACGAGTCCCGAGATCGGGTCTTCGGCGCCGTTCACCCAGGCGTCGTGATGGTTGCCGCGGACCACCCACTCGTCCGGCGCGACCGCGCCCGGGATGCGGGCGATCACGTCGTACAGCGTTTTCAGGCCCCAGTCAGATTTGACGCGCAGATGCACCCGGGCGGGCCCGGGGCCGACGCGGTAGGTGATCCCGAGGGCCCCGCGCCACTCGGCCGGCGCCACGCGACCGCGCAGCGCCGCCAGCAAGGGCTGCGCGTCGCCGTAGGAAATCGGCAGCACGGGAATCTTGGTGATCGTGGGAGCCTCGCTCACCGGCAGGCGCTTGGCGTCTTTGGTCGCCCCGATCCCGGGGGTGAGCGGGTCGCCGGGATAGAGCGGCATATCCATCACGCTGCCGCGCTGCACGCCGTCTTTGGGGCGCCAGGGACCCTGCGGGTATACCTCGCCCTGGGCGTAGCCGTCGTCCCGGGGATCGGAGTAGATGATGCACCCCACCGCACCGTGCTCGGCCGCCACTTTGGGTTTGATGCCGCGCCACGACCCGAAATAGCGCGCGATCACGATGGCCCCTTTCACCGAGACGCCTATGCGCTCGAGCCGCTCGTAATCCGCGGGCACGCCGTAGTTCACGTACACGAGCGGCGCCGTGACGTCGCCGTCGATCGAATAGGCGTTGTAGGTCGGCAGCTGCTCGGCCTGCTGACCGGACGTCGCGTCGCCCGGGACCGGGGGCTCCTGGAGTTTGGCGACGAACTTCGTAGGCGCTACCAGCTCCACGACGCGCTCTTTGGGCGTTGGGAACAGCACGTCGAACGTCTCGATCCGCGCGTCGAGCCCGAAGCCTTTGAACTTGGCGAGGATCCACGCGGCGTTGTCTTTGTCGTACGCAGAGCCGACATGGTGGGGCCGCGCGGAAAGGCGGCGCATGTACTCGCGCAAGGAGTCGGGTGCGGGGATAGCGCGGAACTTCATCTCCCAGTCTCGCTCGACTTTCGCCGCGTCGGTCGAGTAGCCGCGCAGGTCGGCGGTGGGGGAGGGAGCGGCGGCGACCAGCAGCGCGCCGACGGCGGACACAACGAGCGCGCGGGCGATCGTGTGCATGCGGGGCAAGACCTCGTTTGCAAGAAGGAACGTTGACGAGCGGTGTGCCTCAAAGTTGCGTCGGTGCAGCACCCGATGCCACCCCGAACTGCGGCTGCGGTGGAACCCTTCCGCATCCCCTGCCTGTACCAACGTCGGGGCACCGCTCTGTGACGGGTGCCGAGCTCACCATGAAAGCAAGGGAGGCAGTATGAATCGGAAGGTACAGGCGGCCGCTCTGGCCGCCGCCACCGCCGTCGCGCTCGTCGCCGGTCGGGTGGTCTCTGCCCAAGAGCCGGGGCGGCCCATGGAATCGGGCGCGCAGGAGATGCAAGGGGATCACCTCACGGAAGCCGTGAAGCAGACGCAGGCGGCGATCGACGCCGGCAACTCGGGACAGAAGGACCTGGTGGTGGAACACGCCCGGGAGGCGTTGAGCCACGCCGAGGCGGCCGAGAAGGAGCGTCCCAGCCCGAAGCTCGAGGCGGCTATCAGGAACCTCAAGCAGGCTGTGAAGCAGGGCAAGTCGGGCAAGGTGGAAGTCGCCAAGAAGGCGGCGCAAGCGGCGTTGCAGAAGCTGCAAGCGTAGCGCGTCGCAAGAAAACGGCGCCCGTGCGAGAATATGCGCACGGGCGCCGTTTCGCGTTTTCTCTCCTAGTACTCGAGCTCGTGCCGCGTGTACGGCTCGCCCCGGTGCACGACGAGGGCGATGTCGCGGAGAAGGCGAATGTCGGTGAGCGGGTCGGCGTCCAGGACGAGCAGGTCCGCCACGGCGCCGGTAGTGACTGTGCCGGTGCTGTCGAGGCCGAGGACTCGCGCAGCGTTCCGCGTCGCGGCGACGAGCACGTCGCGCGGTGCGAGGCCGGACGCCTGCATCGCCTCGAGCTCCTTGAAGACCGACGCGCCGTGCAGTGTGAGCGGGTTTCCGGCGTCGGTGCCGAGGGCGACGGGGATGCCGGCGTCGAACACCCGCTTCAGATTCGCCGCGGCCTGGTCGCGGCGCCGATTGCGCGGGAGGCCCGGAAGGAGCGACCGGGCGATCCGGCGGGCCGCCTGCGAAAGGGACTCGGGCGGTCGCCGGGCGAGGGCCACGGTATCGGTGGCGAATGCCTTGGCGCGCGTGGCGCGATCGACGCACGCCAACGCCCGGCGGTCGGGCACGAAATGCCGCGCCGCCACCTGGCCATAACCGTCCAGCACGCTGAGCGTGGGGACGTAGGTCGCGCCTGCGCCGCGGGCCAGCGCGAGAAACTCGTCGTCCACTGGCGCGGACCACACCGAGTGCACCAGGATGCGCGCCCCCGCGCGCAGCGCATCCTTCGCCTCCCACAGACCGGTGGCGTGGACGATCAGCGGCAGCCCGACCTTGCGGGCTTCGTCGCCCACGGCATGCACCAGCGTCGAGATGCGGGCGGTGTCCGGGGGCTGGGGCGGCATGATGTACCACAGTTTGATCGCCGCGGCACCCCACGCCTTGTGGGCGCGCACGGTCCGACGCACCGTGGCCTCGTCCGCCATATAAATGAACTGGCGTTGATCGGGCAGGTTGAGCCAGGGATCGACCGTCGACAGGAGGGGCCCGGCGGCCACGACGCGCGGCGCGGTCGTGGACCGGGCGGTCCGCGCCTGCAGGTCGAGCGTCCATGGGTAGCCGCCCACGTCGAACACCGAGGTGACGCCGCTGCACAGGTAGGAGCGAAAGAATCGCTCGGGCCGCGCGTGCAGGTCGGCTTCCACGGCCTCGTAGGGGTAGCGAGCGCGCAGGTCGAGGGCGTCCGGTCGGCCGTCCACCCAGCCGGTCTGGGAGAAGTGGACATGAGTGTCGATCAGGCCCGGGACGATCCACTTGCCGCCGGCGCGCACCGTGTCGGCGTCAGCCGGAACGGGGCAGCTGGAACGGGCCCCCGCGCACGCAATCCGGCCGTTCCGCGTCACGACAACCGCGTCGCGCACGGGAGCAGCGCCGCTGCCGTCCACGAGCGTGGCGCCCACGATCGCCAGCGGTGGCGGCGTCGCGTCCGGCGTCGCGAACGCGGTGGTGACCGCGATCTTCCACCCCTCGGGGGTGCGGACGAACACGCGCTCGCTCACGCCCCGGACGCTGCCGCCCGAGTCCACCACGCGGTAGCGGTACACGCCGTAGGCGACGTCGGGCGTCACGGGGACGATGCGGAAACTGGTGGCGACGAGCGTGTCGGGCCATGTTGCACCGACGCCGGCGGCGAACGAATCGTACCCCTGGCGCAGCCCGTCGGGGCCGACGCGTGCGAGCGCGGGAGTGTGGAGGTAATGCGAGAGATAGGCGGCGCGGTTGCGTGAGTGAATGGCCGCGATGTTGCCGTGAAACGCGCCGAGCGGAGTGTTCTGGGCGGCGAGGGTGGTGGCGTTGGGCAGCAGGCCGAGCGCGACCGCGACGATCGTGGCCCTCATCTGCCTTTCACACTGCCGTACACCAGGCGCTGGAACTGGGGGTCCAGGGACCACGCGGGCGGGAGATACTGCGTCCAGACCATCGCGACCAGATCGGCCCGGGGATCGATCCAGAAAAAAGTCGACGCGGCTCCCGCCCAGCGGAGCGTACCCGGTGATCCGGGGGGCGTGGTGTCCGAATCCACCCGCACGGCACCTCCGTACCCGAAGCCGTTTCTCCCAGGAGGCCAGTCGGGGGTGACCGGGGGGATCGGCGTGAGCCCGGGCGGCAGGTGGTCGCGCATCATCAGGGCCACGGTCTCGCGCTTGAGAACCCGGTGGCCGTTCAGCTCCCCGCCGTTCAACAGCATCTGGGCAAAGCGGAGGTAGTCGCTCACGGTCGATAACAACCCGCCTCCGCCGGAGAGCATCCTGCCCTCCGCGGTATACTCAGGTCCGATCAAGGGTGTACTCGCCTGCAATTTTCCATCGGCCCCGCGGTACAGAGTCGTGAGACGACCTTCCATCTCTGGCGTGACGTGGAACGCCGTCATCGACATGCCAAGCGGCCGGAACAGCGCGCTATCGAGGTAGCGATCGAACGTCATGCCCGACGCGACTTCCACGACCCGGGCGAGGACATCGATGGAATAGCTGTAGTTCCACCGTGACCCTGGTGAGAACGCCAGCGGGAGGTGCGCCAGGCTGTCGGACAGCTGGGCGAGAGTCCAGTTGGGGTTGTTGAGGCCCGCGCGACGATAGATCGAGTCGGCGGGGGTGTCGCCGATAAAGCCGTAGGTGAGGCCCGACGTGTGCGTCAACAGGTCGGCCACGGTCACGGGTCGCTCGGGATCGTGCAGGACGGGGGTCGCGGCGGCGCCGCCGGCGTAGACCTTTACCCCCGCGAAAGCGGGAATGTACTTCGAGACCGGGTCGTCGAGGCGCAGCTTCCCACGCTCGTACAACTGCATGGCGGCCGTGCTGGCGATCGGCTTGGTCAGGGAATAGATGCGAAACACCGCGTCCGGTGTCATGGCGCGCCGGTGTTCCACATCCATCCAGCCGACGGACGCGAGGTACGCCAGTTTGCCGTGCCGAGCGACTACGGCGAGGAAGCCGGGGAATTTGCCGGAGTCGACATACGATTGAAGCGTTGGCGCGATGCGCTCGAGTGCGGCGGCCGAGAGCCCCACCTCCTCGGGACGGGCGCGCGGCAGGCCCTGTGCAATGAGGGATTCCGTCAGGAGACAGCACGAGACGAGCGTGAAGATGGCCCTGAGCGTCGGGTGAGGAACCATCGGCCTTGCACGTGAAGGGGATTGGCCCCGGTGGATTCGAACCACCATTCCCAGATCCAAAGTCTGGTGTCCTGCCGTTGGACGAGGGGCCAGCGGCCATGTCGCGCTTGAACTTAGTGGGGCAGGGACGGGCGCGGGAGCCTCGGAGGGCGCCCTCACTTGTGCGGAACGATCGACGTCCCGGTCTGCGTCTCCGTCCCGGTATGGACCGACACGCCGGGGACACGGAGGCTGCCGTAGACCGAGGTGGCCGGTGCATCCACGGCAAGCACGTAGCTGCCTGGGCTTGCGTAGGGCAGCCGGAATCGGCCGGTCGCGTCAGACCGAGCCGTTCCCAGCACGCCCCAGGTCGCCTCGTCGCTCGGATAGTTGGGGTTGACGACGAGCAGCGTGATCGACGCGTCAGCGATCGGACCATCGTTCTGGCCCATCACCGTGCCGCTCACCGACCCCGTTACCGCGCTATTGCGCACCTGCATGTAGCCCACGTAGTTGAAGCCCGCCGCCGGGTTGGTGGGGTCACGCGCAGAGAAGCTGCGGCCGAGGTCAAAGTCGATGACGACCACCGCACCTGTGTCGGCGATCTGGATAGGAGGATCCGTAAAAAGGCCGAAACTGAATCGGCTTGGGTATCCACCCCAATCGATGCCCGGTGAGGTCTTGTTGGTGAGTACGGTGCCGTCCTTCAGTGTGATGCTCGACGAGTCGGCGTCGATCGTGACGAGAAACTGCACGTACTGACCTGAGAGCAGGATGCCCTCACCTAACTTCGCAGCCGCCCCGTTTGCGAGGTCGAGCAGGTTGTACGCCCGGTGCGGGGCCGCGATGACGCCGGGCCCGGTGCCCACGGTGTCGGGGTTGGTCCCGGCGGCGACGCGCACGATGTAGACATCGACTCGCGCCACCTGGTCGTACGGGAACGGGGCGTCGATGAGAAAGACCTGAGTCGGTCCGGCCTTGGTCGTATTCGTCGTCCCATTGTGTTGCGAGCACGCCGCGATCACGGCGATGCCGACCATCGGACCCGCAAGGTGCTTCATCGACGCCCCCGTACCGGGCAAATGCCGTTACCGTAACAAGCGCTCCCTGTCACCGAAGCTGCGCGTGGTGGTGGCTCGGCGCAACCGAGACAACCGAGAAGTGACGTGCGGCGCGTACCCCCGGGTATCGTGGGTAGGATGGTCCGTCCCGGCCTGGGGTGCGTCCTTGGGGCGCTCGTGGTAGCGCCGTGCGCGGGGCAGGGGAGACTCGAGCTCTCGCCCTTTGCCGGCCTTTACATACCCGCCGCTCACGTCGTCGACATCTCCGCGAACTGTCCCGGCGGCCCATGTGGCGAGGTGTTGGCGCAGGGCATCGCCCCGGTCGTGGGGGCGCGGCTTACGGCCTGGAGAAACGACCGCGTCGCGCTCGATTTCTCCGTTGGCTACTCGCGGAGCCGGGTGACCCGACACGGGCTGCTGGCCGAAATCCCGTCCGGGGTGATGGTCGGGCGTACGCCGATCGACACGACCGGCACGGCGCGTATCACGACCGGTAGCGCTCGGGTCCTGATCAGACTCTCGCCGCATACGGACCGAGCGTCGGTGTACGCGGCCGCCGGACTCGCGGTGGTCGCCCACGGTGGGGAGGCGTACTCCCACGTCGCCGGCAACACCGGTTGGGGGCCCGTGTTCGGGGCAGTGGGTCGTTTGCAGGTCGCGCCCGCCCTCGCGCTCCGCGCGGAGCTGGACGAGCACGTCTACTCGTTCTCGGGAACGGCGTTCACGACCCCGCCGGACTACTCCCTCGGTGTCGTGGCGGGGAACTATCATTCGCGGCTGCAACACGACCTGGTGCTCTCGCTGGGGCTCTCCGTCGCACGCTAAGGCTGCAGCACCACCCCCTGCGTCTGCCCGTGCTTGGTCTCCACGTCGTAGGCGCGGTTCCGCGCGCGGCCATCCGCCACGAGCCGCTCCGCCGTGCGCGACGCCTCATCCGAGAGTAGGTCGCAATTCGCCCCCCGCAACGGCGTGAGCGCGGCCATCACCTCGCGGGCGTTGCGCTCGGCGATCGTGCGGTGTCCGGCTTCATGGAGCCGGACGGCCTTGAGGTAGGCCTGCCATGACTTCAGGAGGTCGGCCGATGCGGAGGCGGGCGGCTTCCAGCGGGGCAGCGTGACGGTCACGTTGAGCGTGACCTTCAGGTCGCGCAGGACGCAGCCGTCGGGACGCGACGCGGTACCGTAGCCCCACTCGATGCTCCACACGGTCAACGCGTCCCGCGACTTGCCGCTCTCGTCTTTGGGGCCCAGCCGGTTGATCTGATCACGCAGCGCGCCGGTGCTCGATCCATCGATGTCGTAGTACTGCTCGGTGGCGACGATCGGCGCGCGCAGGGCGCTGGCCGCGGCGGGCGCCGGCGCCGGTGCCGGCGGCGGTGCGACCTCGGGAGACGAGGACCCGCACGCCGATGCGAGGGCCAGCGTCGCGAGCGTTGCCGTGCGCATGTGCAGGCTACGCCAGCGTGATGTCGTGCTCGATCACCAGATTCACGGGCAGGCCCTGGATCTCGAGCCGGGCACGCGCCTTCAGGGTCTCCGTACCCTTGAGCTTGCCCGAGCGCACGGCCGCGTCGACGCTCTTTTCGATCTCGCGTTGCGCGTCGACGCCGAAATGCTTCAGGAACTTGCGGACGGAAAGATTGAACGCCTCGTCGTTCATGGGGTCACCTTGAAGACCTGATCGTGCTGCCGTGTGCGCTCGGTCACCTGGATCGCGACCTCGTCGCCGACGTTCGCCTGCGGCACCTTCTGGTGGTTCACTTCCATCGAGACGATCTGCTCCGTGAAATCCGTGGTGTGTCCGTGGAAACGGATGCGGTCGCCCACCGCCAGCGCACCCTCGGTCACGCGTACCACGGCGACGCTCGGCCCTTTGAAATAATGCACCACCGTTCCCACGAGTTGCTCCGGCATTCGGGCCCCCCCTCGCCCCTGAAAAAAGCGGCCCCGCCGCCGGCTACGGAAGGGGCCCCGGCCCGGTCGCCGGCACGGCCCGGGTGGTGGTGCCGATGAGCTGCTGTTGCTTCTCGCCCAGGAGCATCCTCGCATCGTCGCGCAGCCGCTCGCTCGAGTACACGGCGGCGACGGCGCTGCCCGAGCCGCACAACCGCACCCAATAGGGATGCGTGGCGGCGAGCCGCTCGTACAGGGCCCGCAGCGGGGCGTATTTGCCGAAGACGGGAATCTCGAAGTCGTTCCCCCCCAGCCGCCCCACGCTGCCCCAGGTCGCGAACGCGTCCTCGGCGAGGACGACCGGCCCGTGCGACGGCGGCTCGGGGTGGAGCTGGTCCCACCAGCGGTAGGCATCGGGCGTGGCGACGCCCATCGTCGGGACGGCGAGCAGGACCGGCGCGGCGGGCGGCGGCGTCAGCCGGAACAGCCGCTCGCCGCGACCCCACGCCACGGCCGCCGGCGCGCCGCTCGCGAAGAACGCCACGTCGGCGCCGAGGCGCGCCGCAAAGTTGAGCAGCTCGGCGCGCGGCACGGCGTCGCCCGCGAGGGCGTTCACCGCGTGCAGCGACGCGGCGGCGTCGCTCGAGCCGCCGCCCAGGCCCGCCCGGACGGGGATCCGCTTGGTGAGCTCGATCGCCACGCCGAACTTGCGACCGGTCGCGTCGAGCACGGCGCGCGCCGCCCGAACCGCGAGGTTGTCGTCGGCCGGACCCAAGTCGGGCCCGTGTACGGTGAGCGCAACGCCGCCCGGGGTCCGCGACACAGTCAGCTCGTCGGCGAGCTCGAGCAGCGCGAACGCCGTCTCGATCTGGTGATAGCCGCCCGACTCCCGCGCGAGGATGCGGAGAAAGAGGTTGAGCTTCGCGTGCGCCGACGTGCGCACGCGGTCCGGGGGGGATGCCACGGCTCAGCCGTCCGTCGCGCTCGCCCTGCGCAGCTCCGCGAGACGCAACCGCAGTTGCGACAGCGAGTACAGCCCGAGCAGCGTGATCGGCAGGAAGGTGCTCACGTGATAGGCCAGCGCGTAGCTCACGGCGCGCGTCGCGTCTATACCGTACAGCCCCAGCGTCGCCCGCGTCGCGGCCTCGAACACGCCCACGAAGCCCGGCGAGCTCGGCAGCGCTACGCCGAAGCCGATGATCCCCTGCAGCAGGAACGCGCCCACGGGGGGCACGGGGAGTCCGAACGCGCGAAAGCACACGGCGAACGCCGCGGCGTTCACCAGCCACAGCACCACCGACCAGAGGACGACCGCGAGCAACCGGCCCGGGCTCTTGAGCACCTCGAGTCCCGCGACCAGCCCGTCGGCGATGTGGGAGAGCCGGTCCGCGAAGTGCGCCGGCAACACGGCGTGCGTCGCGCGACCGAGCAGCCCGAGCCAGGGCGCGGGCCGATGCACCACCAGCACCGCCACCAGCAGCACGATTCCGAAGAAGGCGGCGGCCGTGGTCGTGATCGCGGACGCGGACGTCCGGCCGATGTCGGCCTGGCGGGGGAAGGCGGACGAGGCGAGCGCGACGGCCATCAGGCTCACGAGCATCAACCCGTCGAACATCCGCTCGACGCCCACCGATGCGAGGGCCGTGGAGAAACGGACCGGGAGCTGCCGCGAGGCCGCGTACGCCCGGGCGAACTCGCCGGCGCGCACGGGGAGGAGATTGTTCGCCATGAACCCGATCGCGGTCGCGTGCCACAGGGGGCGCAGGGGGTAGGCACCGCCCCCCACGTCGCGGAGGATGAACCGCCAGCGGACGGTGCGGATCGGGAACGTGAGGGTCGCAAGCGCGACGGTGGCCAGGATGAGCCCGCGATTCGCCCGCCGCACGCCTTCCACCAGGTCGCGGGCACTGACGCCGTGCAGCGCCCAGGCCAGGAGCCCGACTGTCACCCCGAGCCCCACGACCCACGCCCACCGCGAGGCGGAAGCGCGGTTAGGAGCTAGTGGAACCGGGGTTGGGCTCGAGGGCGAGGGCAACGAGGTCGCAGACTTCTTCGACGAGGGTGCGCAGTGAGTCGCCGGTCGCCTGCTTCGCCGCGGCACGCAGCTCCTGGGCGCGCGCCAGCGCGCGGTCGCCGCGGTACAGCAGGTTGCGGACGTCGACGACTGCCGGCTCGGCGTGAGGGGGCGGCGCGGCCGTCCGCTGACCGCCCGCGAGCAGCTCGTCCAGTGACGCAGCCCCGATCCCGCCACTTGTCAGCCGCTGATATGCAGTCCACGAGCCGACCAGGTCGGCCGTCTCGGGCACCGGCTGGTCGGCGCGCGGCGCCGCTGGCCGGGGCAGCGGAGGGGGAGGGGACGGAGGGGACGGAGGGACGGGACGCGTGACCAGCGCCGGAGCGGGCGCCCCGGGCTTCACGGCGCGGATCGCGGCCGTCACGGCATCGAGCTCGGCCGCGAGCGCCTCTTCGTCCCCGCCGCTCGAGCGCGCCAGCACTTCGCCGGCCCGGCGCAGCTCGGCGGCGACGGCGGCCGGACTCGTGACCGCGACGCCGGACGCGACGGCCTCGCGGGCGGCGATCGCGAATTGCGCCACCCGGTCGGCGAGCACTCCGCCCCCGGCGTTCGCGAGCGCGCGGAACGTGGTGCCGAGCGTGTGGGCGCGCAGCTCGCGCTGTGTGGCGGACGGCGCTCGCTCGAGCGAGTCGGCCGCTTGGCGCAGGTGGTCGCCGTGGCTCACGAGCTCCAGCCGGCCCAGGGTCGAAGGGCGGGGGGCGGGAATGCCGCGGGACACGATGTGCGGGCCCGAGTCGCTGTAGTAGAGCGTGCCGATCGACACCACGTCGGGCTCGCTCTCCAGGAAGCGGACGAGCTGGGCGGCGAACTGGCTGAAGTCCGGCCCCTCGGCGTCGGGGCGACCGCGCTCGGCCACCTCGCGTGCCGCGCGGGCGATCGCCGTGGCCCCTGCCTGGAACAGCTCGCCCACGTTGGCGGGCGGGTCGATGCCGGCGCGGGACAGTTCGGCGATCGCGCGCTCGATGCCCTCGAGCAGGTCGGGGAGCGGGGGCAGGTCGTTCACGGCGGCGAGACCGCGCAGCGGCTGCAGCGCCCGCAGGACGTGCTGGAGCGGGTCGTGCGCCAGCGGGTTGGCGCGCAGTGCTTGGGCGGCCCGGTCCAGGGCGCTCGCGATCGCCGCCCCTTCCCGGGCCACGAACGCCCGCGCGCCTGCGTCGAGTCCCAGCGCTTCCGCGGCCCGCACCTGCGCCGAGGGCCGCCCGGCGAGCTGCTCGAGCTCCTGGGAGAGCGCCTCCGCCTTGGCGGTGTCGGCGTCGCTCCAGGCGGGTGCCCGGCGCACGAAGATCTTCAGGTCGTCCACGCCGCGGAGGGCCAGCTGCTTGGTCTGCGGATCCCAGGCCCGCCGGCCCTCTCGCACCGCCCGCGCCACGGCTTCGAGCGCGGCCGCCGTGCGCGCGATGGCGTGCTGGTTGGCCATCAGCGCGCTGCCGCGCAGCGCGCGGGCCAGTCGCACCAGCTCGTCGGCGCTGGGGCTGTCGCCCGTGGCGAGCAGCGCGTCGAGGCGCTCGAGATACTCCCCCGCCTCGAGGGCGAAGAAATCGGACATGCCGAGGGGTTTGGGAGGTCCAGTCATCGCGCTACCAAGCTAAGCTTTTCGGGCGTCGTCGACCAACTGTCGCATGCGGCGTACCGCCTCTTCCATTCCCCAGAAGACGGCGTTGCTGACGATCGAGTGCCCGATGTTGAGCTCTTCGATGTCGGGGATGGCGGCGACGGGCTGGACGTTCTCGTAGGTCAGGCCGTGTCCGGCGTGGACCGCGAGGCCGCGGGCGCGGGCGTGGGCGGCCGCGCGCGCCAGCGCCCGCAGCGCGGCGTCGTTCTTGCGCCAGGTGCGGGCGTAGCGGCCGGTGTGCAGCTCGATGGCGGGGATGCGGAGCTCCGCGGCACGGTCGATGGTGGCGCGGTCGGGGTCGATGAACAGGCTCACGCGGATGCCGGCGTTCGTCAGGTGCCGCACGGCCGCCCCGACCCTACGGTTGGGGCCATGCAGGGCGAGACCGCCTTCGGTCGTGATCTCCTGACGCCGCTCGGGGACGAGCGTCGCCTGGAACGGCGTGACGCGGGAGGCGATGCGCACGATCGCGGGCGCCGCGCCGAGCTCGAGGTTAAGCACGGTGCGCACCGACGCCGCGAGCGCGCGCACGTCGGCGTCGTGAATGTGGCGGCGATCTTCGCGCAGGTGCACGGTGATGCCGTCGGCGCCGGCGCGCTCCGCGGCCGCCGCGGCCTGCACCGGGTCGGGCTCGTCGGTCTTGCGCGCCTCGCGCAACGTCGCCACATGATCAATGTTGACGTAGAGCCGCATGCCGCCTTACCTTCGGGTCACTCCGACCCCACTCGAGGGCGTATTCGTGAGGCCACGACTGCTCGTACTCGTCGCGCTGGGCGCCCTCGCGTGCGGGGGAAGGGGCGGATCGCAGGCGCCCGCACCGCAGTCGCTGCCGGAATCCCTGGCCCAGTTCATGTCCGCCGTGAAGGCGAACGACCTCGACCATATGAAGGCCCTGTGGGGTACGGAGCGCGGTCCCGCCTCCGGCTGGATGAAGAGCGAGGAGCTGAGGCAGCGGCTCACGGTGCTCCAGATCTACCTGAACCACGTCGGCTATCGCGTGATCGAAGGCCCGCTCCCCGTGCCGACCAAGGACGAGCGGCGGATGTTCCGCGTCGAGCTGCAACGGGCGACCTCGTGCAGCGTGGTGATTCCAATCGAGCTCGCGCATGCGAAAGACGGCCGCTGGCTGGTCGTCGGCACGGACCTCGCGGCAGTCGGCAACCCCGCCGAGCCGTGCAAGCGCTGACGCCGGTGGAACCGGGCGAGCCGCTCGAGTGTTCAGTTATTCAGTGAGCTCGAGCAAGATGCCCGCCGTCGCTTTCGGGTGCACGAAGGCGATGCGCCGGCCGCCGGCGCCGCGCCGCGGGACGTCGTCGACGAGACGATACCCCGCGGCGCGACAGCGTTCGAGCGCGCGGTCGAGGTCCGGCACACGGTAGCACATGTGATGAATGCCCGGACCCCGCTTGGCCAGGAACTTTGCCACCGGGCCGTCGGGGTCGCGCGGCTCCAGGAGCTCGACGTGGACGTCGCCCAGCGCCAGGCCGACGATCGTGGCGCCGTCGGCCGTTTCCGGGTGTCCCGGCTCGAGCCCGAGCACGTCCCGGTAGAAGGGCAGGGCGGCGGCGATGGACGGCACGGCGATGCCGACGTGGGAGACACGGACGCGCGGCGCGGTCATGTTGCCCGTGAACATAACGATTGCACCAGAGGGAGTGGAGAGGTCATGGCAGCGGAACATCTTGTGGCGGTCACGGACGCGACGTTCGGGCTGGAGGTCGAGCAGCACAAGGGGCTCGCCATCGTCGACTTTTGGGCGACGTGGTGCGGGCCGTGCCATATGGTCACGCCGATCCTCGACCAGCTCGCCGGTGAGTATCACGGCAAGCTGAAGGTGACCAAGGTGGACGTGGACGCCAACCAGAAAACGGCGATGCGCTTCAACGTGCGCTCGATTCCGAGTATTCTATTCTTCAAGGATGGGCGGCACGTGGATACGCTGGTGGGGGCGTACCCGAAGCCGGTGTTCGAGCAGAAGATCCAGCAACATCTGTCGTAGCATCCTCCCCGGAGGGCCATGCGCGCGAGCACCGCTCGCCTGATGAACTCGCCGGTTCGCCTGGCGGACCTCACGTTCCCGCAGGTGACCCGGCTGATTCATCGCACCCGCCTGGCCTTCATCCATCTCGACAACCTGCTCGCCTTCGCCAAGCGCGACCGGGACGGCCGCGTGGACGGCTACATCACCGCGTACCTGCCGGAGGAGTGCCTGCTGCTGTTTTTCCGGAAAGGCGAGGCCGTGAACGCCGCCTCGCTCCACACCGCCGGCCGGCAGGTCGTGACGATCACCGAGGCGCTGAAGCGGATGCGCGCCGAGGTGGAGCGAGGCGAGCTGACCTATTGCGCCGCGCCGCTGGAGCAGCTCGCCTGGATGTATCAGTCGTGCGCCGCGTCGGTCGAGATGCGGAACGTCGATGCGTCGGAGCCGGGCGCGTTCTTCGCGGCGTTCGCCCGCGACAAGGCCAGCGGCATTTTGGAGCTCACATCGAACGCGCGTGTGTCCTACGTGCGGTTCGACGCGGGGCGCTATGCGAGCGGGTACTTCTGCGACAAGCCGGAGACGATGGGCATTCCGAAGTTCCTCGAATCGCAGTTCCATGCCGGCGCCGATGGGCAGGCGCCCGTGCTCACCGCCGCGGGGTTCCCCTACGTCGCCGATCTGCCGCAGCAGGCGCCGAATGCGCTGATCAACACGTATCGCGAGCTGTACTGGCGCATCGTGGACGAAGTGGACAAGGAATTTCCCGGTGACGCGCGACGGCGCGCGCAGAAGGTGAGCGCCGGGATCCTGGACGCGCACAAGGCGATCGCCCTCCTGTCGGCGCCGCGCGGGGCCGAGACGCCCGACGCCGTGGTCCAGCCGGAGGAGCTCTCCAGCGCGCTGACGGACTGGTCGCTGCAGCTGCTCGAAGGCGTGGAAGTGATGATGCCGGGGACCGCCCCCAAGATCCTGCGGGAAGCGACGCGGGAGCACCGCTACGTGCTGCAATCGGCCGGCTACTACGGACGGCTGCCGTGGCAGGTGTCGTGGTGACATGGCCGGCACCCTCTACGTCGTGGCGACACCGCTCGGGAACCTCGAGGACCTCTCACCGCGCGCGGCCGCGACGCTGAGCCGGGTCACGGCGGTCGCTGCCGAGGACACTCGCCACACCAAGCCGCTCCTCGCCCACGTCGGCTCGCACGCCGACCTGATGAGCTTCCACGCCCACTCGAACGAGGGTGCGTTGCGCCGCATCCTGCACCTGTTGGGGAGCGGTAAAGACGTGGCGCTCGTGACGGACGCGGGCACCCCCGCGGTGAGCGACCCCGGGGCCGCGCTCGTCGCCGCGGCGCGCGAGCGCGACATCCCCGTCGTGACCGTCCCGGGCCCGACGGCCGTCGCCGCCGCGCTCTCAGTCTCCGGGCTTGGCGCCGACCGCTACCTGTTCCTCGGCTTCCTGCCGCGCAAGGGCGCCGAGCGGCGGCGCCTGCTCGAGACCGTCGCCAGGAGCGAATGGACGGTGGTGCTGTTCGAGGCGCCGCTGCGCGCGGCGGAGCTGCTCGAAGACCTGGGGGCGGCCTGCGGCGGAGAGCGGCGCGGGGCGGTGGCGCGCGAGCTCACCAAGGTGTTCGAGGAGACGCGCGCCGGGACACTCACCGAGCTCGCGGGTTATTACGCCGCAGCGCCGCCCCGCGGCGAAGTCACGGTTGTAGTGGCGGGAACCGGCAAGCCCGTCCGCGAGGAGCCCCCGCCCGATCTCGAAGCCCGTGCCCGCACCCTGCTCGCCCAGGGGATGACCAGGCGCGACGTCGCCGACCAGGTCGCGGAGGAGACGGGGATCACGAGAAATGCGGCGTATCGGTTGGTGAACGAACTGTGAGAGCCCTGGCAGTCGTTCTGTGGATGCTGTCGCTTCCCGTCGCGGACGGGGTGCCCAAACGCGGAACGCGGAACGCGGAGCGCGGAACAGACACACGAGCATTGGTTGGCGCTGTTCCGCGTTCCGACGTCCGCGTTCCGCGTTTCGCCCCGCTGACCATCGGAAGGCTGCACTATGATGGAGGCGGCGACTGGTACACCGGGCCTTCCAAACTACCCAACCTCCTCGCCGCGATTCGGCAGCGCACCGGACTCGGCGTCGCCGCCCGCGAACGCGTGGTCACCCTCTCGAGCCCGGAGCTGTGGGACGTCCCCTACCTCTATATGACGGGGCACGGCAACGTCCACTTCTCGGACGAGGACACGCAGACCCTGCGACGCTATCTGGAGCAGGGGGGATTCCTCCACGCCGACGACGACTACGGCATGGACAAGTCGTTCCGGCGTGAGATCGCACGCGTGTTCCCGGATCACCCCCTCGTTGAAGTGCCGTTGAGCCATCCGGTCTACCATGTCGTGTACGACTTTCCGAGGGGGATCCCCAAGATCCACGAGCACGACGGGCTACCGGCCCAGGGGTTCGGGATCTTTTTGGGCGACCGCCTGGTCGTATACTATTCCTACCAGTCGGACCTGGGCGACGGGTGGGAGGATCCCGAAGTCCACCACGATCCCCCCGAGCTCCACGAGGCGGCACTACGCATGGGCGTCAACCTGTTCACCTACGCCGTGAGCGCGCTCCCGTGACGGGCACGGCGGCCCGGCTGCGGCGTCTGGGACGCCCGCATGCGCTCGGCCGCGCCGGGGCCGTGCTGCTGGCGAGCGCCGGGGCCGCGTTGGCGATCGCGGGAGCGGGCCTGGCGCTGGCCCCGAGCGTCGCGGCCGTGCTGGGTGCGTGGCTGCTGATCGGAGGTGTTACCGTGGTGGCCGCGCGGCTGGCGTTTCGGGCGAGGCGCCACGCGGCGGCACCGGCCGTGGGCCGACTGGTCGAAGCGGCGACGGGAGGCCGGCCGGGAAGCATCGTGGGGCTCGTCGCCCCTACGACGCCCCAGGGCGCGAGCGCCGAGCTGTGGACGCTGGCGGACCGGAGGGCGGTCGCGGTGGTCGATGGAGCGGCGCTCGCGGTGGGTCGCCTGCTCGCCCGCGGCACCCGTAGCTCGCTGTTCGCGGCCGCGAGCGCGGCGGCGCTGGGCGCGCTGCTGTTCGTCGCCGCGGCCCCGGGCGCCGGTCGGGCCGCCGCGTTCTGGCATCCGCTCCGCACCCTCGCCGACACGCGCACACCCGTGCGGCTCACGGTCGACCGGCGCACGGTCCGGCGGGGCGACAGTGTGACGGTGACGATCGACGTCCGCGCGGCGAGCCGCGCCACGCTTTGGACGCGCGGGCCGGGAGAGCCGTGGCGGCCCGCGCCGGTGACGCTCGACTCGCTGGGGCGCGCGCTACGACGGCTGGGGCCGCTCCAGGCGGACCTGTACCTGCGCGCGTCGAGCGGCGGCCGGCGCAGCGCCGACGTCGTAGTCACGGTAGCGCTGCCGGCATTCGTCGCCGGCCTCGAGCTCACGGCTCGCTACCCATCCTACCTCGGCCGTCCGGATGAGCCGCTCGCGCCCGGCGCGGACACCATCCCGATCCCGGAAGGCACGGTGATCCTGACCAGCGGGGCGGCGAGCGTGCCGCTCGCGCGGGCGGCGTGGCGTCGTGGGGACGTCAGCGCGCCGCTCGCGGTCGCGCGCACCGCGTTTTCGGGGCGCTTCGCGCCTCGCGGTTCCGGTGCGTGGCTGCTCGATCTGGCCACCGCCGATGGCGCGCCGCTCGAAGGCGACACGCCCGAGCTGCGGCTGACCGTGGTCCAGGACTCGGCACCGGTCGTCGCCGTTCCCGTGCCGGGGCGCGATACGACGCTTCCCCTGTCGCTGCGGCAGCCGCTGGTGATCGACGCGCGGGACGATCATGGTCTCACGCGGCTCGAGGTGGTGAGCTGGCGCGTGAGTCAGACGGGGAAAGTGGGGGAGATGGTGCGGGAGTCGCTGGACGTGTCGGGTGCGGGCGAGCGGGGGATCGTGCAAGGCGATCTCGACGCGGAGCGGCGGGGCCTCTTGCCCGGCGACACGCTGCGACTTCGCGCCGAGGCCTGGGACAATGCTCCCACACCGCACGTCGGTCGCAGTCCCGAGATCGCCCTGCGGCTGCCCAGCCTCGACGAGCTGCGCGCGGCGACCCGCGCCGCTACGCGCGACGCGACGGCGGAGGCGGACTCCATTGCCGCCGCTCAGCGCGAGCTGGGCCGGCGCACCGATGACCTGGCCCAGCAGCGCTCGCGCGACGGGAGCGCCGCGCGCCGCGGCACGGAGGGCGAGCGGGAAGGCGCGCTCCCGTTCCAGGCGACGGAGCGGGCGCAGGCCGTCGCCCGGGAGCAGGAGGCGCTTCAGGCGCGCGTGCAGGAGCTGTCGCGGGCCGTGGAGCGGATCGCCCGGGCGGCGCAAGCGGCGGGGATCGGAGACACGGCGTTTCAGGCGCGGTTGCGCGAGGTGCAGGAGCTGCTGCGGCGCGCCGTGACGCCGGAGCTCGAGCAGCGGCTGCGCGAGCTGCAGGAGGCGGTTGCGAAGCTCGACCCGGAGGCGACGCGTCGGGCGCTCGAGCGACTCGCCGAAGCGCAGCAGCAGCTGCGGGCCGAGCTCGAGCGCAGTCAGGAGCTGTTCCGGCGCGCCGCGGTCGAGGGCACGCTCGCATCGCTCGCGGCCGATGCGGAGGACCTGCGGCGTCGCCAGGCGGAGTGGAACGGCGACGCCGGGTCGCGGGCCGACAGCGCGGCGGCGGCGCGCCAGCGCGTGCTCGCCGGGGCCGCCGACACGCTGGCGCGCGCGATCGGACGGGTGGCGAAGGAGCTCGGGGAGCCGCCCGGCGGGACGGCGCCGCTCGCCGCGCCCGAGCGCGCGGCGCGCGACGCCGGGAGTGCGATGCGCCGCGCCGCGCAGTCCGCGGACCTGGGACAGGCGGCGCCCGCGGCACAGGAGGGGGCGGAAGCGGAGCGCCAGCTCGCCGGCGTGCCGGATCAACTTCGGGGACAACTCGACTCCCTGGCGCAGGCGTGGCGCGGAGAGACCCTTGCCGCGCTCGACCGCGCGCTCTCCGAGACCGCGGCCATGACCGATCGCCAGTGGCAGGTGTCGGAGGCGCTGCATCGCGGTGAGGCGGGTGCGTCGACCCGCTCGCGGCAGGCCTCGGTGGAGGAGGGAACGGACGTGGTGGCCCACCACATCCGCGACGCCGCCGGTAAGCACGCGCTCGTCTCGCCGCAGCTCGACGCGGCACTCGGCTACGCCAAGCGCCAGATGGCTGCCGCGCGCGGCCAGCTCGAGGAAGCCGATCCGAACGCCGCCGAAGCCGCGTCCTTCGCCGACGACGCGGTCGACGCCCTCAACGCCGTCGCCGTGGCCCTCGCCCAGAGCCGCAAACAGGTGAGCGGGGCGAAATCGGGGAGCGGGTTCGCCGAAGCGGTCGAGCGGCTCGCGCGCCTGGCCCGCGACCAACAGGGGCTCAACGGCCAGGCCCAGGGTCTGTTGCCCATGATGGGGATAGGGGCGGGCCAGGCGGTCCTGGAGCAGCTGCGCGCTCTGGCGGCGCGACAGCGCGCGCTCGCCGAGCAGCTCGAGCGGATGCAGGCGCAGGGCATCAGCTCCGCCGCCGGCCCGCTCGCGCAAGAGGCCAGGGAGCTGGCCCGCCAGCTCGAAGCCGGTCGCCTGGACCAACGGACGATCGAGCGGCAGCAGCGCCTGTACCACCGGCTGCTCGATGCCGGCCGCACCCTCTCGAACGACGAGCCGGACCAAACCAAGGAGCGCGTGAGCAGGGCGGCGACGGGCGACAGCGTCCACGTTCCCGCCGCCCTCAAGCCCGGAGCGACGGGGGCTGGCCCGCGGCTCCGCTACCCCACATGGGACGAACTGCAGGCGCTCACCCCTGAAGAGCGTCGCCTGGTGCTGGACTACTTCCGCAGGCTCAATGCGCCACAGCAATAGCGGCGTTCGTCTGGCGCTCGGAATCGCGCTCGCGGTCGCGCCCGGGCGGGTCGCGCGCGGGCAGACCATCGGGCAAGGCTTCGAGCTCGAGCGCGCGGGTAAGCTCGAGCAGGCGGCGAGCATCTACTTCGCGGCGCTGCGGGCGGAGCCCGCCAATCTCTCGGCGCTGCTCGGGCTGGAGCGGGTGCTGCCGGGGCTCAACCGGCTGGCGGAGCTCGTACCCGTCGCGCAGCGCGCCGCCGCGGCGAGCCCCGCTAATGCGGCTCTGCATGGCGTCCTGCTCCGGACCTACGTGGGCTTGAACGAGGCTGACAGCGCGCGGGAGGTGGCGCGGCGCTGGGCGGCGGCGGCGCCACGCGACGAGGCGCCCTATCGCGAGTGGGCCATGGCCCTGGACGACCAACGCCGCCACGACGCGGCGCGCGCCGTGCTGCTGGAGGGGCGGCGCGCCCTGGGACGTCCCGGCGCGTTCGGCATCGAGCTCGCGGCCTTGAACGAGCGCGCCGGCGACTGGGAGGGAGCGGCCCGCGAGTGGGGCGCGGCGCTGGTGGCCGCGCCGGTGCAGCTGCCCAACGCCGCGAGTGAGCTCGCCCAGGCGCCCGAGGCGCAGCGGGAGGGGATCGCCCGCCTGCTCACCGCGGGCGATCCGCCGCCCCCGATTCGGCGACTCGCCGGGGAGCTGCTGCTCGCGTGGGGCGCGGCCGAGCGCGCCTGGACGGTGTTCGCACCCAGCGTCGCGACGCCGTCGACTGACGCTGCCTTCGCGGTGCATCGATTCGCGGACCTCGCGGCGGCGCGGGATACCCCCGAGGCACGCCGGGTGCGCGCGCTCGCGCTCGCGCGCTACGCCGAGCTCGTGCCCGACCCGGTGGCGGTGCGCGCCCGCGCCGACGCCGCCCGTGCGTTCCTCGCGGCGGGCGACCGGGAAGGGGCGCGCGCCGTGCTCGAGCGCGTCGCCCGCGATTCCGCCGCGCCGGCCGAGGCGCAGGCGCTCGCCCAGGCGGCGCTGGTGCAGACGCTGATCGAGGCCGGGCAGCTCGACGAGGCGTCGCAGCGGCTCGCGGGCGACGGCCGGCTCACCGACGAAGACCGCGCTACCCTGCGGCTGCACCTGGTGCGGGCCCGCATCGCCGCGGGGGACCTGGACCGCGCGGGCGCGCTCCTGGCGCGGGATTCGAGCGTGGAGGCGCTCGCCCTCCAGGGGTGGATCGCTTTGTATCGCGGCCGGCTGAAGCAGGCGTGGCAGTTGTTCCTGGACGCGGGCCCGTACGCAGGGGACCGGCGCGAGGCGACCGATCGGACGGCGATGCTGGCGCTGCTGCAGCAGGTTCCGGGCGACACGTTTCCCGAGCTGGGAAGAGCGCTCCTGACGCTCGCCCGCGGGGACTCGGGGCGCGCCGTCGATTCCCTGCGGCTCGCGGCGACGCGCCTGTCGGGTACGGGGCGGCCGGACATCCTGCTTCTGGCTGCGCGTATTGCCGCGCACCTCGGGCTGGAGCAGCAGCGGACCGCTGTGGCGCTGTGCGACGAGGTCGTGCGAACCGGCGGCACCGGCGCCGCGGCGCCGGCCGCCGAGCTCGAGTGGGCCCGGCTGCTCGAGCGCCAGCTGCAGACCGGGGACGCCATCCAGCATCTGGAGCACCTCATTCTCTCGTATCCCGAGAGCGCACTGATACCGGAGGCGCGGCGCGAGCTCGAGCGGGCGAAGGGAGCGATTCCGAAGTCGTGAAGCGGCGGGAATTCATCACGGCGCTACGTCGCTACGTCGCTACGACGATCGGTGCGCCGCTGCTATCCTTCGTAGCGTCGTACCGTCGTCGCGTCGTGCCGTCGCTCCTGATTCCCATGGACGACTCGCAGACGGATCACCTCAAGGCATACGGTGTCACGTATCGCGTCGTACAGGCGGGGATCAAGGCGGAGTGGCTCCTGAACTACCGGGGCGGCTCGTTCCTCATGCCCGACGCGGCCGCGATCCGGCGCGATGCCGCGCTCGCGGGCGTGAGCGTCCAGCCGGTGGACGAGGCGCAGGTCACGGCCGTCCGCGGCGAGATCGAGGCGAGCAACATGGACGCGGTGCCGCTCGAGAAGGCGCCGCGCGTGGCCGTGTACGTGCCGCCCAATGCGCCGCCCTGGGACGACGCCGTCACCATGGCCCTGCAGTACGCCGGCATCCCGTTCGACACGGTGTGGGACTTCGAGGTGCTTGGGGGGAAGCTGGCGAGTTACGACTGGCTGCACCTGCACCACGAGGACTTCACGGGACAGTTCTCGAAGTTTTACCTGATCTACGCCGGGAACACGTGGCTGGCCGACATGGTGCGGTTCAACGCCGACGCCGCGAAGCGCCTGGGCTTCGGGACCGTTCCCGACATGAAAAAGGCCGTGGCCCGCAAGATCCGCGAGTACGTCTCCAACGGCGGCTTTCTGTTCGCCATGTGCACGGCCACGGAGACCCTCGACCTGGCGCTCGCCGCCGCGCACGTGGACATCGCGGCGGCGTTCGCCGACGGGACGCCGATGGATCCCGACGCCGACCGTAAGATGGACTGGTCGCAGGCCCTCGCGTTCACCGGCGCCCGGCTCGAGCCCAGCCCCCAGGTCGCGAGCTTTTCCGACGTCGACGGGCACCAGGTGAACGCCCCGGGACGGCGCCAGCCGCTCGGCGCCTTCAAGCTGTTCAACTTCAGCGCCAAGATCGATCCCGTTCCGACGATCCTGGTCCAGAACCATCGCCAGGTGATTCCCGACTTCTACGGCCTCACGACGTCGTTTCTGCGCGATCGCCTCAAGCCGGGCGATACCGTGCTCGCCGACGAAGAGGGCGCTCCCTGGGTCAAGTACATCAACGGCGATCACGACAAGGGCACCTGGACGTTCTTCGGCGGGCACGACCCGGAGGACCAGCAGCACCAGATCGGGGATCCTCCGACGGACCTGTCGCTGCACCCTCATTCGCCCGGCTACCGGCTCATCCTCAACAACGTGCTGTTCCCCGCGGCCAAGAAGCGCGAGCTCAAGACGTGAGCGCGGAGCGGCTCGCGCCGGCGGTCCGCGACCTGCTCCGCGCCGAGATCGCGGCGGCCCACGGGCGCGAGGTGTCGTTCGTGGCGCGTCCCGATGCCAACGGCCTGATCGTGGAAGCGCGCGTGGTGGCGCGCGGCACCGTGGACGCCGTGCTCGCCCTCCCGGGCATCGCGGTGCGGGGCGAGCTGCTGCTCCACAACCACCCGAGCGGCGTGCTCGAGCCCTCGGGAGCGGATCTCAGCGTCGCGGCGCGGCTGCATGACGGCGGCGTCGGGTTCGCCATCGTCGACAACACGGTCAGCGATTGCTATGTCGTCGTGGAAGCCCCTCGCCCGCGCGCCACCACGCGCATCGACCCGATCGACGTGGCGGGCTTGCTCGCCCCCAGCGGGCCGGTGGCACGCGCACTCGGCAGCTTCGAGGACCGTCCCAGCCAGCGCGACATGGCCGCCTACATTGCCGACCTCTACAACGACGGCGGCGTGGGGATGCTCGAGGCCGGCACCGGCGTCGGGAAATCGTTCGCGTACCTCGTGCCCGCCCTCGTGTGGGCGCGCGAGAACGGCGAGCGCACCGTCGTCTCGACCAACACCATCAACCTCCAGGAGCAGCTCGTCGGCAAAGACCTGCCGATCCTGGCCCGCGCGCTCGGGAGCGGCGAGCACTCCCCCACCTTCGCGCTGCTCAAGGGATGGCGGAACTACGTCTGCCTCTCGCGTCTCGATCAGGCGCGCGAGCAGGCGACCTCGTTGTTCGAGGACGAGCGCCGTGCCGAGCTCGAGACGCTGGCGGCGTGGGCCGGGCGCTCGAGCGACGGGTCGCTCGCGGACCTGCCGGACGAGCCGAGTGGCGACGTGTGGGACGCGATCGCCGCGGAGTCGGACCTCTGCACCCGGCTCAAGTGCCCGCACTTCGACCGCTGCTTCGTGTTCCAGGCCCGCCGGCGGGCGGCCGAAGCCGACGTCGTCGTCGTGAACCACCACTTGCTCGCCTCCGATCTCGCGGTCCGCATGGTGTCCGACAACTGGCAGGAGGCGGCGGTGCTGCCCCCGTACCGCCGCCTGGTGCTCGACGAGGCGCACCACCTGGAAGACGTCGCGGCGATGCACCTCGGCGCCCAGGTGAGCCGGCTCGGCGTCGACCGGCTGCTGGGGCGGCTCGACAAGAACGGGCGCGGGCTGCTCCCCACGCTCCGCTCCGTGCTGTTCGGGCGCGATGATCTCCTGTCCGCCGCGAGCCGCGACCTGGTGCAGCAAAGTCTGGTCGACGCGCTGGCGGCGGCGCGGCGCGCCGCGGAGACCGTGTTCAGCCTGCTCGCCCGCCGGCTCGACCGCGAATCGGCGGCGGGGACCACGCCGGTGCTGCGCCTGGGCGACGAGTTTCGCGACGACGCGGTGTGGCCGCAGGGGCTGGACGTGGCGCTCGACAACCTGCTGCTCGCGTTCTCACGCCTCTCCGAAGGCGCGGAGACGATCGCCGATCGGCTGACGCTGGACGATCCGTCGGAGCGGCGAGCCCAGCTCCTGGGCGAGCTGCGAGGCGTGGCGCGGCGGCTGGGGCATGTTGCGACGGGGCTCATTGCCGCGCTGCGGCCGGCGCCGGGGGGCCCCGCCGCGGTGCGCTGGCTCGAGCGGCGTGGCCGCAAAGTGGTCAACGTCTCCCTCGCCGCCGTGCCGCTCGATCTCGCGCCCATCCTCAAGGAGAACCTGTTCGACCGGGTCGAGACGGTGGCGCTCACGAGCGCCACCCTCGCCGCGGGCGGCGACTTCACCTACCTCGAGACGCGCCTCGGCCTCGACCTCCCTCCCAGCCGGCTGAAGGTGCGGGAGATCCACGCCTCCCCCTTCGATTTCGCGGCACAGTGCCTGTTCGGCATTCCCACCGACTTTCCAGAGCCGCGCGACGACGAGGCGGGGCACGACGCGGCGGTCGCGCGGGTGGTGGTGGAGCTGGCCCACGCCGCGGACGGCGGTATGTTCGTGCTGTTCACGAGCCATGGGGCCCTGCGACGCACGGCGGACGCGGTACGCGGCGAGCTGGGGGGCCGGTGGCCCCTGCTCGTGCAGGGCGAGGGTCAGCGCGACCAGTTGCTGCGGCGCTTCCGGGAGGCGGGCTCGGCGATCCTGCTCGGCACCGATTCGTTCTGGGAGGGCGTGGACGTGCCGGGGCGTGCGCTGCGCGTGCTGGTGCTCGCGAAACTCCCCTTCAAGGTGCCCACCGAGCCGCTCACGGCGGCGCGCCTCGAGCGCATCGAAGCGGGAGGCCTGAACGGCTTCGCCAACTACCTCGTGCCTAACGCGGCCCTCAAGCTCAAGCAGGGGTTCGGGCGCCTGATCCGAAGCCGGTCCGATCTCGGGGCCGTGGTGCTGCTCGACCGGCGGGTGGTGACCAAGCGCTACGGGGCGATGATCCTCGACGGGTTGCCCCGGGCCACCCGGGTCGTCGGGCAGTGGGCGGACGTACGCAGCGCCTGCGAGGAGTTCTTCGCGCGGCATGGGATCGGGGAAGAAAGGGCGGTAGAGGGTGGTATAGGGCGGCAAGGGGCGGTAACGGGCGGCAAAGGCAGAGCGTAGATTCCGTTGGAGGAGGACGGGTGACCAAGCTCAGCAAGCGGTTGGCCGCGCTGCCCAGCTATCCGATGGCCGAGATCCCGGCGATCAAGCGCCGGCTGCTCGCACAGGGCGTCGACGTAATCGATCTCGGCGCTGGTGACGCCGATTTCGCCCCGCCCGCGGTGGCGGTGGACACGCTGGCGCGCGCCGTGCGCGACCCCGCCATGAGCCGCTACCCGTTCCAGCTCGGTTTGCCCGTGTTCCGGGAAGCCGCCGCCGCTTATCTGAGGCGCCGTTTCGGCGCGCGATTCGATCCGTTCAGCGAGCTGCATCCGCTCATCGGCTCGAAAGAAGGCATCGCCCATCTGGCGATGGCGCTGCTCGACGCGGGCGACGTCGCGATCGTGCCCGAGCCCGGGTACGCCGTGTACGAGGGCGGGACGGTGCTCGCGGGCGGCGAGCCGTACCGCTATCCGCTGACGCCGGGCGCGGGATTCCTGCTGGAGATGTCGGACCTCCCGGCCGACGTGGTGCGCCGCACCAAGCTCGTGTATCTCAATTATCCCAATAATCCCACTGCCGCCGTCGCGCCGCGCGACTATCTGGCGCGCACCGTGGAGTTTTGCCGTCGCCACGGGATCGTGATCGCGTACGACAACCCGTACTGCGAGATCACGTTCGACGGCTACGTGGCGCCGAGCATCTTCGAAATCCCGGGCGCGCGCGAAGTCGCCGTCGAGTTCCACTCGCTGTCGAAAACGTTCTGCATGACGGGGTGGCGCCTTGCGTGGGCGGTGGCGCGTCCGGAGCTCATCGCCGCGCTCGGGCGCGTGAAGAACTACGTGGACACGGGGGCGTTCCTCGCGGTGCAGGCGGCGGGTGCGGCGGTGTTGCCGCAGGCCGAGGAGCTGGCGCGGGAGTACGTGGCGCGGTTCCAGGAGCGGCGCGACGCGCTGCTCCCGGTGCTGCGCGCGCAGGGGTTCGAGCCCGAAACGCCTGGGGCCACCATGTATGTCTGGGTACCGCTGCCCGACGGTGTGGCCTCGGCGGCGTTCGCGCGCCGGGCGCTCGAGGACGCCGGGGTGGTGACGCTGCCCGGGAGCGGTTTCGGAGCGGGGGGCGAGGGGTTCTTCCGCCTGGCGCTCACGGTCGACACGCCGCGGCTGGTCGAGGCGGCGGAGCGGCTGGGAAAGGTGCTCTCCACTGTTTGATCCTCGCGCGGTCCCGTCCCGCCTGCGGCGGTTCACGTGGATCGGCAGCGCCGCGATCCACGTGGCGCTCGTCATCTGGCTGGTGACCGCGTCGTGGCGCATCGACGGGCAGCAGGGGCTGATCACCATCATTCCGCCCGACATGCCGCAGGCGCACGAGCTGCCGCCGTTCGGGGGGACGCGCCGCGGCGTGGGGCCGAGCGGTGGATTGGGCCGCCCGCTCCCGGACGCCAGGATTCCCGACACCACGCCGCCCGAGCCCGCTCCGGTGGGCAAGCCCGACAGCACGCTGGCCGCGAACCCCGCCAGCGTCGGTCCTCACATCGTGACGCCGCCACAGGTCGGGGACGGCCGTCTCTGGGTGACGCCGCGTCCGGCGCTGCCGGCGGAGGTCGCGGGCGCGCTGTACGAGGCGCACGAGCAGCGCGACACGGGCGTGGTGCGCCGGCTGCACTCCATGATGGATTCGCTCAACGTGATCATCGATCAGGAACAGCGCTCTCGCCGGACACCGGTGTGGACGACGGACGTGGCGGGGAAGGTGTTCGGGATCGACTCGCAGTTCATCCACATCGCCGGGATCAAGATTCCCACGGCGGCGCTGGCGCTCTTGCCGATCACGCTGCCGCAGGGCAACTACGGCGAGCAGATGCGCGCCCGTCAGCTCGACGAGATGCGGGCCGATCTGATGCAGGCGGCGCGCCGCACGGAATCGCTGCAGCTGTTTCGCCAGTACGTGCGCGAGCTGCGGGCCCGCAAAGCGGCGGAGCGGGAAGCGCAGCAGCGCCAGCGCGGGGATACGACCAAGGTCAAAGCGGATTCGGTCAGCGGAGTTCCCTGAGTGATGGACCCCGGGCCGCCGGCCCGGGGTCAGCCGCGCGAGACGGGTGCTTCTAGGAGCGGCTAACCCCGGGGCGATGCCCCGGGGTTAGTTGAGGTTACTGCGTCCCCCAGTCGCTTCAGCGCCGCCTCTTTCCCCACGACATAGAGCAGCTCGTTCACCGGCTCCGACACGGTGCCGCCCGTGAGCGCGATGCGGATCGGCTGGAACACCTTCCCCGCGGCGACGCCGCGCTCCTCGGCGAGGCGGCGCAACCGTTGCTCGAGCGCCTCCGGAGTCCACTCGCTGTCGCGGAGCGCGGTGAGGCTCGCGTCGAGCGCGGCCTTGTAGCCGGCCGGATCCTTCGCGATCTCCTGTTTCGCCTTCGCGTCGAACACGACGTGCTGCGCGTCGAGCCGGACGGCCACCTGCTTCGCGATGTCGAGCGTGGTACGCGAGCGGGTCTTCACGGCCGCGATGGCCCGGAGCACCGCATCCGTGTTGCCGTCGAGCTTGAGCTGCTCGAGCTGAGGCGCGACGAGCGGGTACAGCTGATCGGCGGAGCTTGCCGAGAGATACTGCCCGTTCATCCACTCGAGCTTGGTCATGTCGAAGATGGCGGGCTTCTTCTGGATGCCTTCGAAGGAGAAGAGCGCGATCATCTCGTCGAGCGTCATGATCTCGCGGTCGCCGCCCGGGCTCCAGCCGAGCAGCGCCAGGAAGTTGCGCATGGCGGCGGGGAGGATGCCCATGTGCTGGTAGTCGCCCACGGCGGTGGCGCCGTGCCGTTTGGAGAGCTTCTTGCCGTCCGGTCCGTGGATCATCGGCACGTGGCCGAACACGGGGAGCGCGGCACCGAGCGCCTGGTACAGGGCGATCTGCTTGGGCGTGTTCGAGATGTGGTCGTCGCCGCGCAGCACGTGGGTGATACGCATGTCGACGTCGTCCACCACCACCGCGAAGTTGTAGATCGGTGTGCGGTCCGAGCGCAGGATCACGAAGTCCTTGATGTCCGCGCCCTGGAACGAGATCCGGCCGTGTACCGCGTCGTCCCAGGCGCTCTCGCCGGGGGGGAGGCGGAACCGGATCGCGCCTTCTTCCATGTAGGCCTTGCCCTCGGCGAGCAGGCGGTCGGCCATCTCCTGATGGCGCTTGACCCGCGCGCCCTGGAACACCGGCTCCTCGTGCCAGTCGAGCCCGAGCCAGGTGAGGCCGTCGAGAATGACGCGCGTGTGCTCGTCGGTGGAGCGGGCCTTGTCGGTGTCCTCGATGCGCAGCAGGAACTTGCCGCCCGCGTGGCGCGCATACAGCCAGTTGAACAGGGCGGTGCGGGCGCCGCCGACGTGGAGGTAGCCCGTGGGAGAGGGGGCGAAGCGGACGCGGGTGGTCATGAGGGACTAGGGGTTAGGGGCTCGGGGTTAGGGATGCAAGGCCGAGTCCCTAGCCCCGAACCCCGAGCCTCTGTCTTCACCACGGAGAGGGGGGGATTCGAACCCCCGATAGAGGTATTAGCCCCTATAACGGTTTAGCAAACCGCCGCCTTCAGCCACTCGGCCACCTCTCCTCGAGGTGCGGAAACTCGCAATTCGCTGATGGCTCTGCAACCCCCACGTCCCGGATCGAGTTCGGCACCGACAAATCATTGGGTCGTAACGACGAAGGCGTCGTGCTCCTGACGCACGTGAATGGCGGTAAAATCAGGGATCGTAGCGTCGGCACCGACGAGGTCCTTTGCCGCGAGCATCGTAGTGAGCGCGATCACCCGGGCGCCCGCGCGTCGGCCTGCGGCAATACCTGCCGGCGCGTCTTCGAACACGACACATGCTGCGGGGTCGAGGCCGAGGCGCTTCGCTCCGAGTTGATAGCCATCGGGCGCGGGCTTTCCCTGTGAGACGTCCTCGCTGGTCACCAAAATCGTCGGTATCGGCAGTCCGACAGACGTGAGTCGCAGCTGCGCCAGTGCCCGTCCGCAGGAAGTCACGACAGCCCAGCTGCTTGCCGGAAGAGCGGCGAGGAACTGGCTGGCACCCGCCACTGCGCTGAGGCCATCGACGTCCGCGAGCTCCGCGGCGTCGAGCCACGCCACCTCCCGATCCGTCTCGAGATGGGGAGCCGCGGCCTGCACGGTGTCGCGCGTCCGGCGGCCATGCGCGAGGCGCAGGACGCTCGCGGGATCGAGTTGATGGCGCAGAGCCCAGCGGCGGCACGTTCGCTCGACGACCACCCGGGAATCGACGAGAACGCCATCCAGATCAAACAGAAACCCCGAACACCGGACTTGCACAGTCCCAAATCTGGGGCCGTGACCGACGCCGCGCGACGTACTCAGGAACGGTCCCGCAAGTGTTACGGACCGCACGCCGACCGCATGTCGCGTCAGGACGTACTCGGTGGCGACGGTCCCTCCCCACGAATGCCCATAAAGATGAAGCCGCCCATGGCGGCCTGGGAGCGGTGATCGCAGTCAGTTGCTGAGGTCCCGGTTTTCCCGGACGCGCCTCCGCGCGTCCGGCGTGAACAGCGTCGCCGCCACCCCGGCGTGGTCCGACGGCCACAGCCCCGACGCCGTGCGGTCCCCCGGCCGGTTGCCCAAGACGCCTCGCCGTACGGCCACCGTACCCGCTGGAAGGTTCCGCGTAAACACGAAATCGATCCGCTGGTCGAAGGTCGACCGGGCGTTCCGCAGGTCGGCCTGTTGGCAGCACGTGAGGCCGAGCGCCCCGCGCGCCGGCTCGGCCCACGTGTCGCGGTAGCCCGCCGCCAGCATCATGTCGTACGTCGGGGTCACCCGCGTCGGATCGATCCCGTACGCGTCGGAGTTGAAGTCGCCCACCACGATCGTCTGGCGCGTCTCGGCCGAGAGCAGCGCGAGCAATTCCCGGGTCTGCGCCAGCTGCACGTCCGGAACCTCCTGACCCACGAGATGCGTCACGACGAACCGATAGGCGCGCCCGCCGACCGTCATTTCGACCGAGCTCCAGCCCTGGGATATCGCTGAGGTCACGCCGCCGATCGTCACGGGCAGCGACGCGGCGTACACGCCGGACCGCGGATCGGTGTAGGCAACGTCGGCCCGGACCAGGACGGCGTCCCCGTCGGTCCAGCGTACACCCGCGAGGATGGGCTGCCCGGACGCGTCGGCGCCCGCGATCACCGGCACCTGAAGGTCCGTCGTGCGGTCCACCGCGGCGGCGGTGTAGTCGAGGCCGCGGGCATGCAACGAGTCGATCACCAGCTGCAGGAAATCGTAGGCGACCCGCGTCGCAGGTTCGAAGGGGTTCTCCGCGGTCCGGAACAGCGCCAGCTCCTCGAGGCCCACGACGTGGGGCCGTCGCGCGGCGATCGCGCGTGCCAGTGCCCCCGCGCGCGCGGGGAAGTCCGTGGCCTGAACGTGCCCCCACTCCTCCGTGGCCAGGACGACCGCCTCCTCTGCCGTCCGCGCCTGAAGGACGCGGCCGATGTCCGCCCCCAGGTAGACGTTCCACGTCAGCGCCGTGACGCCCGGCGCGGCGCGCGCGGCAGCGTCGCTCTCGGTCTCGCCCACCACGCGGGCCGCGACGACCGAAGCGATGGGGTCGGAGTCCGCGCACTCCGCGGCGGACAAGCCGACCGCCGCGCACACGAGAGCACTCCTGAGGTCCATGATGGCTGTACGCATCGCTGCCGTCTCCGTCGAGGTTGGCTCAAAGGGTATTAGCCCCCGGTAAAGCGTGGGTCAAGTCGCGCCGGCGCAGGCGGTTTGACTTTCCCCCGGTGGGCCCGGATGTTCTGACCTCGAGGCGAGTGGTGTCACCCTTCTTCGAGCGTCTGCGTGCGGCGGTGGCGCCCGACTACGAGCTGCTGCGCGAGCTCGCAAGCGGCGGCATGGGCACCGTCTACCTGGCGCGCGAAATCGCGCTCGATCGCCTGGTGGCCATCAAGGTCCTCCGGCCCGAGCTCGCCACGGCCGACGCGGTCACACGGTTTGTGCGCGAGGCGCAGACGCTGGCGAGGGTGCGTCACCCCACCATTGTCGTGGTCCACACGGTCGACGAGCACCACGGCCTGCATTTCTCCGTGATGGATTTCCTCGAAGGCGACACCCTCGAGCGGCGTCTCGCGACGCGGGGTCGCTTGACCCACCACGAGGCCCGCAAGCTCGGCCGCGATCTCCTCGAGGCGCTCGAGGTGGTGCACCGCTGGGGCGTGATCCACCGCGACGTCAAGCCGTCCAATCTGTTCTGGCTCGATCACCGTGCCGTGCTCACCGACTTCGGCATCGCCCAGCAGGTGACGACCGATCCGCTCACCGACCCGCACTTCGCGCGCGGAACCGCGCCCTACATGGCCCCGGAATTGTTCGCCGGCGTCGACGCGAACGAGCGGACGGATCTCTACTCCGCGGGCATGGTGATCTACGAGGCATTCACGGGCCTCCGTTGGGAAAAGCGCCCGCCCAGAGACGGCAATTGGTCGGGTGTGCCGCGCGGGGTAGCCCGCGTGCTGAGCCGCGCCTTGCAGCTCGACCCGCAAGATCGCTGGCCGGACGCCGCCACGTTCCGGCACCGGCTGTGGCGCACGCGGGTGTGGCCGTTCCGCCGCAATGTGATCGGCGTGGCGCTGGCGTGCACCCTGCTGGGAATCGGGTTGGGCCTGCCGGGGCGATCCACGACGTTCCACCTGTCGCTCCAGATCGCGGGCGCGCCGCCGGGACTGCCCGCCTGGCTGGGCGACTCCGTCGCGTGCGGCCTGGCGCAACGTCTCAACGCCTATCCCGGCCTCTCGGCGCGCTGCGTCTCGGGACTGGGGCGTCTCTGGGCGCGCTGGTCTCGCGGCCTGCGGATACGGCCGGAGGTGGCAAACGACGGCGGCCGGGCGCGAGTGCGCTTGACGGGCTCAGTCGAGGGCATCGACGGCATCGCGGTCGAGGGCCCACCGGACGGATGGCCCGTCCTGACCGACAGTCTCGCCGACCTCGTCGCTGCGGTGCTGTTCGGGAGCGAGCGACTGCTCGACCCGTCCTTGTCCCTGCTGGTGCTGCCGAAGACCCCGGTGGGGCGGCTCGCGCTGCTGCGCGCCGAGCGCGCGTTCGCGCGGGGGCATTGGGGTGACGCACGGACGGCGTACGCCGCCGCCGCGGCGCTCGACCGGACGTGCTGGATCTGCTACTGGCGCCACGCCGAGGTCGGTCGCTGGTTCGACGTCGAGGACGATGCGGGGGACGCTGCCCGGTATCGCGCCCATACGCCCGAGTTCCCGGAGTATTACCGGACCCTGATCCGGGCCGAACGGGTCCCGCTCGGAGCGCGGCTGGATTCACTCGCGGCGCTCACGCGCCGGTGGAAGGATTTCCTGTTCGGCCAATTCCGCCGGGGCGACGAGTTGCTGCACCGCGGGCCTCTGGTCGGGCGCTCGCGCCGCGAAGCCGCTGCGCCTCTCGAAGAAGTCCTCAAGCTCCAGCCCGAGTTTGCGCCCGGGCTGCAGCACCTCGCCTGGGTGCACATCGCCGAAGGCGACTCGGCCGATGCGGCGCAGGCGCTCGTGCGCGCCGAACGGCTGGCCGATCCGGGCGATCCATCGTTCGCGACACTAGCGATGCTGGAGCTGGCGTACGCGTGGCGGTTTCTGCCGCGTGAACAAGCGCTGCGTCGCACCGACGAGCTCGTCGCGCGCGCGCGTGGTGCCGGGATCGTTGATCTCGACGCCGGAGCGCGCTATCTGGCGGGACTGGGGAGCCCGCACGGCGAGCTCGCGTTCGCCGAGCGACTGGCACGCGAGCCACGCTTCGCCCGCTCGGCCGGCATCGCCCGCGTGCTGGCCCTGGTCGGCCTCGGGCGCCCGGACACGGCGATCGTCCTCGCTCGTGCGCTGGACGTGAAGCCGTTCGCGGCGGAACTCGCGGCGGCCACGGTCCTCCTGGATGCGGACTCGGCGCGCTTCGTCATCGAGTGGCCCCCGGTGCGGGCGGTGCTGGCCCGGGACACGGTGGACCGGCGTGCCGGCTGGATGCTCAAGCTCGTCGAAGCGGCACACGCGGCGGACGGGGATCCCGCTTCCCCAAGCGTGTCGCCGGTCGTCGATCCGAAAGCGCCGCCGTTGGTCGCGCTGCTCGGGGCCGCGGGCCTGGGGCGCCGGGGCTCCGCCGCGCGCGCGCTCCAGGCCACCGACGCGCTGGTCGAGCTGCCAGTACGGGACACGGGCGATCCCTTCTTCCGCACCGTGCTGCACCTGCTGCGGGCACAATGGTACGAGCGCACCGGGCAGCCGGCGCGCGCGCAGACGGAGCTCGGGTGGGCCGAGAACTCGGACGTGATCGGCTATCCCAAGGGCGATCCCCAGCCGGCAGAAGTGGACTGGGCCTTTGCCCCGCTCGCGCAGTGGCGGCTGGCGCGCCTCCTGGAGCGCGCCGGAGGACGGGCGGACCTGTGCCGCGCCTATCGGGGAGTCGCGCGCAGTTGGGCAGCCGGCGAGCCCCGTTATCGGGCCCGGGCCGACAGCGCCGCCCGGCGCCTGCGCGCGCTCGAATGCCGCGGCAGCGCATGATCGTGTGCCGCACGTTGGGCCCGGTGCAGGCGAGCCTGGAGGACGGCAGTGCTCCCGCCGACCTGCAATGGCGCAAGAACCTCGCGCTGCTCGTCTACCTCGCGCGCTCTCCCCGAGGGACCCGGACCCGCGAGCATCTGATCGGGTTGCTGTGGGGCGACAAGCCGGAGTCGACCGCGCGCCACTCGCTCAATACCGCTCTGAGCCTGCTGCGCGGATATGCCGGGGAGGACAGCGTCGCGTCCGACGGCACGCGAGTAACGCTCGGGCCCGGCGGCGTCCAGCTCGACACGGAGCAGCTCGAGGCATTCGTCGCCAACGGGGATCTTGCCGCGGCGGTCGCGTTGATCAAGGGCGAGTTTCTCGAGGGATTCAGCATCAAGGACGCGTCCCAGTTCGACGACTGGATGACGGCCGAGCGGGAGCACTGGCGCCGGCGCTCGGTGGAGGTTCTGCTGAACCGGGCGGACGAGCTGCTCGCCGCCGGCGGCGTCGCGGCGGCACTGGAGCTCGGAGAGCGGGCCCTCGAACTCGACCGGGAGTCGGAAGCGGCGCTGCGGGCGCTCATGCGGGGCCTCACGCTCGCGGGCGATCGGTCCGGGGCATTGAAGCGGTTCGAGGCGTTCGCCGCGCGGCTTGAGCGCGAGCTGGGCACGGAGCCGGCACCCGAGACCCGGGCGCTCGCGGCGCAGGTGCGGCTGGAGCGGACGTGGCGGCTGCCCAAGGCTGCCGCGGCAGAGGCGAAGCGAGCCCCGCTCGTGGGGCGTGCCCGTGAGCTCGGCCAGCTGGTCGAGGCCTGGACCACGTGCCGGCGGGACCGGCACCCGGCCCTGGCGGTGATCGATGGGGACGCGGGAGCTGGGAAGACGCGCCTGGCGGAAGAGCTCGTGGCGCGGGCGCGGCTGGACGGAGCGGTCGTCGCCGGCGTACGCGCGGTGGACGGGGACCAGCGCGAGGCGGGGAGCGGCGTGCTCGGGCTGGCGCGCGGCGGTCTGCTCGCGGCTCCCGGTGTCGCGGCGGCGCCGCCTCCCGCGCTCGCGGAGCTCAGGAGCGGCTCGCCGGGCGAGGCGCCGAGTCGAATGCTCTCGCTGGTGCTCCAGGCGGTCGCGGACGAGCAGCCCGTGGTGATTTTCGTCGACGACGCCCAATGGCTCGATCGGGAGTCGCTGCTCGCGCTGGGCGCGGCGGCGCGGGACCTGGCGCGGTCGCCCCTGCTCGTCCTGTGCACCGCGACGCCGCACCCGCCCCGCGTGGAGCTGGACGAGCTCCGCGCCCGGATCGGGCGCGACCTCAAGGGCACTGCCGTCCGAGTCGGGCCGTTCACGAGCGACGCCGTGCGGGCGCTGGCGCACTGGGCCCTTCCTTCATTTGACGACGTCCAGCTGGACCGTCTGACGCGGCGTGTCGCCACCGACTCGGCCGGAATCCCGTTGCTCGTGGTCGCGCTGCTCGAGGCGGTGGCGGCGGGACTCGATCTGCAGAAAGTGGGCGGCGCATGGCCGGAGCCGCTCAAGACCTTCGATCAGACGCTCCCCGGAGAGTTGCCCGACGCCGTCGTCGCGGCGATCCGCGTCCTGTTCGGCAAGCTCTCGGGCCCCGCGCGACAGGTGCTCGCCGCCGCGGCCGTGCTCGGTGGTCGCGTACCGGCATCCGTCCTCGCGCGGACCTCCGGCGTGGGCCAGGAGGCTCTGGATGCCGCGCTCGACGAGCTCGAGTGGGCGCGGCTCCTCAGCGCCGAGCCGCGCGGCTATGCGTTCGTCGCCCGAATCGTGCGCGACGTGATCGACCGGGACATGGTCACCGCAGGGCAGCGCCAGCGCATCCTCGACGCACCAGTCGCTTGACGATCGCCGGACTGCACTTCAGGGGGGCTTGAGGGGCCCCGTCTATCGTGTGCGCGCCTCGAACGGAGACGCGCATGCACACCATCCCTCGCCGCCAGGCCCTGCGTCAGTTGGGCCTTATCACCGCCGGGCTCGCCGCGGCCTGCACGCCCCTGCGGGTGCTGGTGAGCGCATATCCCCAGGCGTTCGACGACGATGGCGGCCTGATGGACCGCGTGCTCCGGGCCTTCGTGACGGCGGTGATTCCTGGCGCCCCGGCCGACGACCCGGATCTCGTGCGCGCCCATACCGACCCGGCGTACCCGTTCGCCCAATACGCGGGGTTCTTCGCCGCCGACCTCTCCCGGCGCGCGGCCCGCCGGTTCGACGGGCGGGCGTTCGAGCGGCTCGCGCTGCCAGAGCGGACGGCGGTGATCGCGGAGGGCCTCGCCGCGGATGCGACGACTCGCAAGCTGTACAACGGCGCCGTCGTGCTCGCCCAGATCGCCTTCTACGCCGGCATTTACGATCCCAAGAAGGGCTGCCCGGCCATCGGGTTCGAGGGCGGCAACCATTGGCACCCCCTGAGCGACATCACCCATCCCGACCCCGAGCGCTTCCTGTCACAGGCGCGTACGGCGGACGGAAACTACGTCTGAGGCGACCATGAAGACCGTTCACACCGACGTCTTGATCATCGGCACGGGATTCGGCGCGGCGGCGCCGGCGCTGCGCCTGGCCGAGGCCGGCGCGAAGGTCGTGATGGTGGAAAAGGGCCCCAAAGTGCGGACCGCCGACTTCCAGCAGACGTCCGATCCGCAGTACCTCCTCAAGTACATCAAGGGGGCGCCGGGCGACCACCTGAGCCTCACGTACGCCGAGGCCCTGGGCGGCGGGTCAGGCTTCTACGAGATGGTATCGCTGCGGGCGCCGTCGCTCGTGTTCGACCAGGTGGACGCGCAGGGCCAACGCCTCTGGCCTCGGGGGCTCGACCGACGGGAGCTCGATCCGTACTACGACGTCGCGGAGCGCATGCTGCACGTGTCCCAGATCCCGCTCGACGAGGTGCCGAAGACGGGGCTCGTCTTCGCCCGGCTCATGAAGAACCTCGGCTACTCAGTGGACCGCGCCCGGTATGCGGTGCGCGGCTGCCAGGGGAGTGGGTTCTGTGTGACGGGATGCGTCTACGGAGCGAAGCAGTCGCTGTTCCTCAACTACCTGCCGCAGGCGGTCGCGGCCGGCGCCGAGATCGAGACGGACCTCGAGGCGGTGTCGATCGCGTCCCTGCCGGGTACGCAGCGAGGCCGCGCCCGGCTGCTCGCAGGTGCTCCCTACCGCTACCAGGTGCTGTGCCGCCGCCGCACCGGCGAGCGCGACTATGTGCGCTTCGTCGCCCGGGTCGTCGTGCTCGGCGGGGGGACGGTGGGCAGCGCGAGCCTGCTGCTCCGCTCGCGGGCCCGGCTGCCGTTCTTGAGCGAGCACGTCGGACGGAACATCGCCTACAACGGCAGCGTGAAGGTAGCGGGGCTGCTCCCCGATTCGTTCCCTGACGCCGACATGTTCACGGGCCGCAGCCATCCGGGGATGATCAGCTACGAGTTCCTCGAATCGCACGGCATCACCGTACACGGTGTGAAGGCGCTCCCCCTCATGCTCGTCTCGGCGGCGCGCATGCGCCTCGAGGGCGATGGCCAGGGGCCGGCGTGGTGGGGCGAGCCTAACGTGGAGCTCATGCGGCAAATGCGCCGGCGCATGATCGTACTCGCGGCGTTCGGGCTGACGCCCCCGGGGGCGACGCTCGAGGTGTCGGAAGGAGGGGACGCGCGTGTGTCGCTGCCGCTCTCCTCAGGGCTCGAGCGCTACCACGGCGAGACGAAGCGGTTGCTCGAGTCGATTCTCGCCCGCAACGGCTGCCGCCTCGTGCGGACGGAATTCCTCGACAAGAGCCTCGCTCCGGAAGAGGGCGTGCACTTTTCTACTGCCCACCAGGTGGGGTCGTGCCGCATGGCGGATGCCCCGTCCGCTGGCGTGGTCGACCGGAACGGCGAAGTGTTCGGCTCTCCCGGGCTGTTCGTGAGCGATGGGGCGTGCATTCCATCCTCGCTTGCCGTCAACACGAGTCTCACGATCCTCGCGAACGCTGAACGGATCGCGGCCGGAATGCTCGATCGCTACGGACTGCGGCCCCCCGCTGCGGCGTAAGGAGGCGGCGGCATCCCTCCCGGGACGCTGGCGGGACCTTTCCGGCCACAGCGCAAGTGTCACACTGGCGCCACACTTCTGAAGCTGCGATGCGCCCTAATCGTGGCGGAGTGCGAGTGATCCGCACCTAGCCCCACCGGGCAGGTGCGTGGCACCACCCTTGCGAACACGCAACACCCAGTATGAGACATGTTGCGATGATGCTACTCGCGGTGGGCTCGCTCGCCGCTGTGCCGCCCCGGGCCGCGGCCCAGCGCGCCGCCAAGGACTTAGCGGCATTCACGCTGGCCTCGGGCACGCGCCGGCAATACCGCTCCGTCGCCACCGGACTGCTGAACATGCCGTCGCACCTGTCCACGCCGAGCGGCGTGGGGCCGCTCGAGGCGCGCGTGTCGTGGAGCACCCTGGGCGTCGCGGCGCTTCCCGCGCGCCGCTCGTGGACGACGTCGCACACCGCGCTCGCAAGCGCGTTCACCGTCGTCCTGCTGGTCGATGCGGCCCAGACCCGCGATCTGGCACGCCGCGGCTGGCCCGGCTTTCGGGAGGCGAATCCGCTGCTCGGCCCGCGCCCGAGCGTCGGCCAGGTCAACACGTACACGGCGCTGGCCGCCGCGAGCATACTGACCGCCGCGGCCGCGGCTCCCCCGCGGTTCCGTCCGTGGCTGCTCGGCGCCGCCCTGGCGGTCGAAGCGCTGACCGTGGGCGGGAGCGTCCGAAACGGTCTCCCCCTCAGAATTCGCTAGCCTCTCCGCCGTCAACCGGGCGATCGTGGCGTGCGGGCGCTGCCCGCGGCTGCGCCGCTACTGCCGCCGCGTGGCCCGGGACAAGAAGCGCGCGTTTCTCGATTGGACGTACTGGGGCAAACCGGTGCCCGGGTTCGGCGACCCGGCGGCGCGCCTGCTCGTCGTGGGGCTGGCACCGGCGGCGCACGGCGCCAACCGCACGGGCCGCATGTTCACGGGCGACTCGAGCGGCGACTGGCTGTATGAGGCGCTGCACCGCTACGGGTTCGCCAACCAGGCCCCATCCGTTTCCCGCGACGACGGACTGACCCTCGCCGATTGCTACATCACGGCGGCGGCACGCTGCGCGCCGCCCGGCAATAAGCCCAAACCGGTCGAGCTGGAGCGCTGCCGGCCGTACCTCGTCGCCGACGTGCGGCTGCTCTCCCAGGTGCGCGTGGTGCTCACGCTCGGCCGCATCGCCCACGACAGCTGGCTCAAGGCCGCCGGGTGGTGGGCGACGCTCGAGCCGCGCGACCGGCCGACGTTCGCGCACGGCGCCGTGACGACCCTCCCCGACGGCGTCGCGCTCGTGGCGTCGTACCACCCGAGCCGGCAGAACACCAATACCGGCAAGCTGACGCGCGCGATGTGGCACCAGGTGTTCGAAGCGGTGCGGCGGCTGCTCGCTACTGGACGTCGAACTCCGCCGTGATGTCGTAGTCGTCCACGGCGCAGACGCCGACGCGCGCGACGTAGCGCCCCGCGCGGGGAGCGGCATCGGGGGGCAGCCGGATCGCGTCGCGGAAAATGCCGCCCCGCTGGACGGCAAAGCGGCGGGCGTCGGGATTCAGCACCTTCGTGGTCGAATCCCAGTGGTAGCCGCCTTGAGCCCCCGTCACCGAGATGCACAGGAAATCGTTCGTCGGCAGTATGAAGAGAATGGACGACTGACGCTGGTTCGTGATCGTGAAGAGCGCGATCGGGTTCACGCCCGTCTCACCGCCCTGCGCGTCGCGCCAGGCGAAGCGGTCGGGAACCACGGCGAGCGTGACGTCGGCGTGCAGCGTGAGGCCGTGGTCGACCGTGCGGTGGGTGGTGCGTGGAGGTACGCGCGCGCCCATGTCTTCCACGTCGATACCGATACCGGGCGTGCCACCGCCCGGCACCGGGGCGACCCGCCCACGGGCTGCGACGTACTGGTTGCGGTAGCGGCTCCAGCGGCGGGCCTTCCCGACCAGCGGCAGGACGAACGTCTGCACGCCCAGGGCGTGCAACGGGAGCGGGGCCACGATCGTCCAGAGGTCGAACTGCTCGTCGTTCTGGAGAAACCCTTCCACCGTCAGCGTGGTGTCGCCGGTCTGCTGAGCCGGCGACCGGCCCGTCGCGCCGCTCAGCAAGGCGAGCGCGAGCACGAGGGTGACACCGGCGCGTCGCATCGAGGGAAATCTCGGACGCGGGGGCTCGGCCAGCTAGAGTGGCTCGCTCTGCGCGATACGCAGCGCCTCGGTGAAGACGGCCCGGACCTTTGTCTCGTCCCAGTGTGCGTGGCCGGGTGCGAGCGCGCCCATCCACACGTCCAAGTCGGAACGTGGGCTCGTATCGGGAGGTGCGCGCCGTTTGAACGAAAGCCGCCCCATCGTCAGGCGCCGCCACAACGGGGACGCGGGGATTGGCTCGGGCTCGCGGACCAGGGCGGGGGTGGGGTGCTGCAGGAACGCGCGGATGACCGGCGCCAGCTCGTGTGCAGTCATATCGAACGTGTGATCGCCACACAGGTACGGCGCCAGGATGGTCCGGGACTGGTGCACGAGTGCCCGCACCTGGTGGAACAACGCGGCTTGGTCTGGCATGGCGTGCGAATGCTCCTTCCTCGGATGAACCCGGATCATGGCGTCGAGACTGGCGTGGGGGCGACGTCGAAGGCGAAGTCCGCGCAGCCGGGCGTCCTGAGCGTCACATACCGGCCCAGGATCCGAATGATGAAGATCCGGCCGAAATCGACGTAGCCCGTCCGACGGGCCGACTTGAGCGACGTGAGATTGTCGGCCTCGATGTACGTCACCAGTCCCTTGTAGCCCCGGGCCTGGTAGGCGGCGAGGGCGCGCGTCATTCCGATCGCGTGGAGCCGGCGGCCGCGATAGGCGTCGAGCGTCAGGCCCTTGTACATGTAGACGTACGCGGGGTCGAACTGCACCCGCAGGCCGTCGCTGAGCAGAGTGGGCGAATGCGCGTACCATCCGTAGGCGGCCGGTTGGTCTCCGTCGACGATGCCGTAGCACTCGTCGCCCTTGCTCAAGGCTTCGCCCAGGAACTCCGGCGTCAGGTCGTACTTCGCCTCCGACGCCATGCACCGCAGCGTATCGTCGTCGAGAAAGTCGGCGCACATTCCGACCGGAAGCTCCATGAACGTCGGAGCCACCACGCTGATGCACAGCGCCCGCAGCACCTTGATATCGATCACTCGTTGGATGGCGCGGAGGGCGAGCGCGCCGAGCGCGCTCCCCAAGCCGAACGCCGACGCCTGGGATCGAAATTCGGCGCTGATGCGCTGGACCTTCACTCGAGGGGCCTGAGAAAGTGTGCTCTAAGCTCACCGCAGGTAGCGCGCCACGCTGCGAGTCCGCCACAGCGCGCTGTCTACGAGCGGGACGGGGCGTGCTGGAGCGGGCCCACAACAGTCATGGCCGGTACGATGTGGCAGAGACGCCACATCGTGACCACCGGTCGCGCGGGCGGTGACCTGCCGCAGACCCTGCCACGCGAGGATCACGAGCGCGACCAGGCCGCTCGCCACGAGCAGCCACACGAGCGGAATCCGCAGCAGCGAGCCCGAGCCGGCGATGAGCAGCAGCCGCGGAAACCGTCCCAGGGCAACGGCGCTGAGATACAGGGGCAGGGGGTACTTCCCGAGCGGCGCCAGGATGCGCACCGCGGAGTCGGGGATGGGCGAGAAAATCACCAACACGGTGGTCCAGAACGGCGCGCGCAGAAACGCCGCGATACTCCAGCGCGCGACCCTCCGGGTCCGGAGCGCCGCGAGCTTGGGCAGGGCGGCGGCCCAGTCCACCAGTCGGTAGTTCACGGCCTCGGCGAGCGAGGCGCCCGCGGTGCCGACCAGCGCGAGCAGCCACGCCGGATAGAAACGCGCGTAATAGAGCAGCGTCGCTTCGAACGCCGTCGGCAGAAAAGGCGAGAGCGGCCCGTGCACGAACACGGCGAGCGCCACGAACGCCAGCAGCTTCACGCGAGGTAGCCGGCGTAGCGCCACGCCACCACGGCGAACACGATGCTCTCGAGAATCCAAGCCCAGGGCTGGCGATAGTAGCCGGCGTACATGGCCCGGCCCCAGTAGCCGGTATTCTTCCAGAGATTGAGCGAGAAACGCCGCCGGCTGAACGGCAAGAGCAGCGGGATGCCGGTGTCGGTGGGCAGGTCGGCCGCGACGTGCGCGACGATGCTCGCGAACGCGAGCCCGCCGAGGGCGGGTCCGAACAGCAGGACGGCGACGGCCCCGACCGCGACGCAGAACGCCAGGCTGTGGCTCCACGTGCCGTGGAAGTCGGGGCGCGCCCAGCCGGCGCGGATGACGAGCGAGTCGGCGTTGGGAAGGAACTGTGCCGCGCCGACCACCGCGAACGTCTCGGGGCGGGGATCGAGCGACGCGATGGCGAGCGCTATCCCGAGGTGACCGAACTGCATCGTGTCTCCTGGTCGAAGGGTCGGAGACGACGATGCGCGCGGCCTATCAAGCGGATTTCAAGCCACGGACTGATCGCGGTACCGGCGGGCCTGCCCGGGGGTGAGCATCTCCTGCAGCACGATGTCACGCTCGATCGGGGCGGCGAACACGTAGCCCTGCGCATCGGCGGCGAGCCACCGGTCCCACTCGAGCAGGTCGAGCGCCTGAGCCACGGCGTCGTGCTCGAGACCGGTGGCGCGCCCCAGCCGCGACATGTCTCCCCGGCCTCCCAGCGCCGCCGCGGCGCCGAGCACCTGCTGGGCCGGAGGCGGCAGGGCTCGGAACCGCACGCACACGGCGCCGACCACGGCGGGCGGCAGCGTCCCCGGCAGCGAATCGATGAGCGTGCGCGCGGCGGAGGGCCAGGCGGGCGCGTCGGGGGCGAGTCGATATCCCGCGGCCACGGCCTCGAGCAGCGCGACGGCGAGGAGGGGAATGCCCGCGGTGTCGCGCTCCACGCGCCGCGCCAGACGCTCCCGCTCGTCCGCGCCGTACGTCGGCGCCGACCACGCGACGAGCTGTGCGAGCGCCGCCTGATCCAAGCGACCCAGCCGGATCACCGCACCCTCGAGATCGCGTCCCAGCCGGGCCTGCAGCACGTCGAAGCGTTCTCCGTCCGGCACCCCCCACGCCACGCCCAGGAGCAACAGCACGCGGTGTGGTGCGGTGTCGCGCGCGAGAGCGGGCAGCAGCGCGAGCGACGCGGCGTCGAGCCACTGCGCGTCGTCGAGCACGAGCAGCAGGGGGCGCTCCTCCGCCGCCGCGATCGCCGCGGCGGCGAACGCGTCACCGACTTCCATCGCGGGCAGGGGAGGCTCCGCGCCACTACCCCGGAATCGAGCGCCCAAGTCGGCATTGAGCCTCCCCAGCGTCGCGAGCGCGGTGGGCGGCGCGCTCGCGAGCCCCGGCGCGTCCGCCAGTCCTGCCGCGAGCAGACCGGCGACCGCGCTGCATTCCCGCTTTCGGTCCGCCGGGACGGTGCGGGCGGCGGCCACGGTCGCGTCGTCGAGTCGGGCGCGGGCGGCGAGCTCCTCGATCAGCCGGGACTTGCCTTCCCCCGGCTCGCCGTGAACCAGCACGACCTGTCCCCGCCCTCTCCTGGCGCGCTGCCACGCCGCCGCCCCCGCCGCGAGCTCGGCCGCGCGACCGAGCAGCGGCGGCCGCGGCCGGGCCGCGGGCGGCGCCGCGAGGACCCGGCGTCCCACGCGTGCCTCGCGGATCCGCTCGACCAGGTGGGCCAGCTCCGGGCTGGGAGCCGCGTCGAGGGCGTCACCGAGCGCGCGCGCGAGACCCTCGGCCACGCGCAGGGCGCCGGCGCGGTCGCCCGCGAGCGCGAGCGCTCGCATCGCCGCACGCGCCGCCGGCTCGGACGTGGCATCGAGGCCCACGGCCCCGAGCGCGGCGCGCGCCGCCGCCGCCGTGTCCCCGCGCGCGAGCTGCGCCTCGGCGCACTGGATGAGCGCCTCGAGCCCCTGCGCGCGCCACAGCGCCCGCTCCGTCCCGAGCCAGGTCTCGAACTGGTTCGCTCCCGGGAGCGCGAGCCCCTCGAGAAACTCGCCCTCCACGAGCGCCGCGGCCGCGTCCCATTCGCCGCGTTGGGCGAGCGCGGCGAAGCGGTCGCAGTCGAGCGTGACGCCGTCCGTGGCGAGCCGCACCTGATCGACGTCGGCCTGGAGCGCGGCGTCGCCCAGCACCTGCCGCAGCACGCGCAGCGCCTCGCTCAGCGAGTGGCGGGCCTGCTTCTCGTCGCGGTCGCTCCACAAGAGCCCCACGAGATGCTCGCGTGTGCGGCTCTTGCGCGGGCTGCGGGCCAGGTACACGAGCAGTGCCAGGTGCTTGCGCCACAGCAGCTCGGGGGGCGCGGCGGCGCCGTCCACCGTCACGCGCGCGGGGCCGAGCACGCGGACGGAGAGGTGTGGGGAGTGGGGCATCGCGTCCCGATTATCGGCCACGATGCGGTCCCCAGCAAGCGCCGCTACATTCTCCTGCCGCATGACCGCTCCCGCTCTCGGAGACGTGCAGCGCGCCGTCGGAGACCGCTACGAGATGGTGAGTCTCGCCGGCGCCGGCGGCATGGGCGCCGTGTTCCGCGCCCGCCATCGCACGCTCGGCCACATCGTCGGCGTCAAAGTCCTGCCTCCCGACGTCGCGGCCAGCGCCATGCGGCGCGAGCGGTTCCGGCGCGAGGCCACGCTCGGCGCCGGCCTCGAGCATCCCAACATCGTGCGCGTGTACGACTTCGATACCAGGGACGGGATCACCTTTCTCATCATGACGTTCGTGCGCGGCGTGACGCTGGAGGAGCGCCTGCGGGACGCCCCGCGTCCCACCACCGACGCGATCCTCCGCAGCGTGCGCGAGATCGCGGACGCGCTGGGCTACGTCCACCGTCGCGGCATCGTGCACCGCGACGTAAAGCCGGCGAACATCCTGCTCGACGAGGACAGCGGGCGCGCCCTGCTGGCCGATTTCGGGGTCGCCCACGTGGAGGGCACGGCGCACACCTCTCTGACGCAGCCGGGCGTCACCATCGGCACGCCCGGATACATGGCCCCCGAGCAGCTCGCCGGGGGACGTGTGGACGGCCGCGCCGACCTGTACTCGCTCGCCGCCGTCGCCTTCGAGTCGCTCGCCGGCGGGCCAGCCGACTTCAAGGCCGACCGCGCCACGCTGGCGCGCGCGCTGCGCGCCGCCCGGCCGGAGCTATCGGCCCGCGAGGCCGGCGTGCTCGTCGCCCCCCTCGCCGAGCGGCCCGATGAGCGTCCGGGCTCCGCGGACGCGTGGCTCACCGCGCTGGACCGCACGCGACCGCGGCGGCGGCGCTGGGCCATCGCGGCTCTCGCCGCCGTCGTCGCCGCCGGCGTGGCGCGGATGCTGTGGGGACCTGTGCCGCCGTCGGACGTGCCGCCCCGGCTCGCGGTGATGCCGTTCGCGGTCCTCGGCACGCCGCCGTACCCCGCCACCCAGCTGCCGGAATATTTCGTCTCCCGGTTCCGGCCAGTGGAGCGGGTGATCGAGGTCGTCTCCTTCGGGCGCGTCGTCGCGCAGACCGGCACCGCGCCGCCCTCGAACGAAGAGGCGCGCGATCTCGCCGGGCGTCTGGGCGCGCGCTTTTTCGTTCAGGGGAGCGTGTTGTACAGCGGGCCGACGGTCACGCTGACGGCGACGCTGTACGAAGGCAATCGCGCCCGGCGCAGCGGCAAGGCGGCGGGCCGGGTCGGATTGGACGAGTCGGAGGTCATGGACCGCGTGTGGGCCCAGCTCTACCCCGAGTTCACGCCCAGTGCGGACGTGACCCTCCCGAACGGGGGACCCGACGCACTCGCGGCGTATCTCAATGCCGAAACCGCGTTCCGGCGCGGCGACTATCGCACGGCGCGCGACGGATACACGCGTGTGATCCGCGTCGATACGGGGTTCGCCATCGGGCGCCTACGGCTCGCTCTCGTCGCGGCTCAGGTGGACCCGACGGAGCAGGGGTTCGGCGCGCCGCTGCGGGGCGCCATGCTGCACCAACGCGGCCTGTCCGACGCCGACAGCCTGCTGCTCGACGGGTTCTCCGAGCTCTTGTCCCACGGCGACGGCCTCGCAGCGCTGGCCCGGTTCAAGAGCGCGACCGAGCGCGCGCCCGACTATCCCCAGGCGTGGTACGTGCTGGGCGAGTTCTACTACCACTTCGGCGACCTGTTCGATCAGAGCGTGGGCGAGTCCCGCGGGGCGTTCGAGCGCGTGCTCGACCTCGATCCGCGGTTCTCCCCGGCGATCGGCCACCTCATCGCGCTCACCCACCAGATGGGCGATCGGGCGGAAACCGAGCGGCTGATCCGCCAGTACCTGCGGATCGATTCGACGTCGGTGGTCGCCGAAGCGGTGGGGATCGCGGACACGCTCATCCTGGGCTCGGCGGCCGATCAGGTGGCGCTACTGCACCACGCGTGCGGGCACAGCTTCCCGGCGCTCCAGCACCTGGCGTTTCAGGCCGCGGCGTTCGGCACGACGGCACAACGCGAGGGACCGGCGCGCGCCGTGTTGCGCTGCCTCGAGCGGCGTGCCGCTACCGATCAAGAACGGGTGCGCGCGCTGCGCATGGGGCTCGCGGCGGACTTGGCGGCCGGCTGGGCGGACAGCGCGCGGTTTCGCTTCAACCGCGCGGCCGGCCCGTGGGCGGAGCGCGAGCGCGATCTGTGGCTCGTCGTGGCGCACGACGTGGGGCTGCCCGCGCTCGGCGACTGGGAGCGTGCCGCTGCCCGGCTCTCGGCGCGGTCGCGCGCCGTGCAGGATACAGACGTGACGGCCCACTGGGTGCTGGCGCGGGCGGGGGTGGACCGCTCGCGCCACGCGGCCGCCCTGGCGCGGCTCGCCGCGGGCGGGGCACCCCTGCCGGCGAGCCTGGCCGCCGACCTGCAGGCGCGCGCGACGCTCGCCCGGGGCGACTCGGCGGCCGCCTTGCGGCTCTGGAACGGTGCGACGCGCCGCTACGCCGTGCTCACCGTGCCGCTCGAGCTGGTCGCGTCGCTCTGGCCGCTGCGCCTCGACCTCGTGCGGGTGGCGACGGCGCGCCACGACAGCGCTTTGGTCGCGCGCGGGTGCGCGTCGTTCGAGGGGTTGATGGGCTACACCGACCAGGTCGCGCAGCCGGAAGTCGCGCGGCTGTGCCGCAGGTGACGCCTAATCCACCCCGGAGAGGAGGGCGGCGATCACGATGGTCGCAATGCCGCTCGCGGCGGTGAGGGTGAGCCCCGGCACCCAGCCGAGCTCCATCCCGAGCGACATCCGCGCGTGTGACTGGACAGCGACGTTGCACTCGCTCGGTCCACAGCCGAGGAACACTGGCCCGCGCACCAGCTCCGGCCGGGCCGCGAGCGCGAACCAATGGTTGGGACTCCACCGCACCAGGCCGAACACCGAGCCCGACCGGAGGTGGTCAGTAGCGGCCAGCAGGGGCGTACCCACGGCGACGTCCACAGACGCCGTGGACGACAGCCAGCGGCGGTAGTGGACGGCGGGTCCGACACCGACGCCAAGCCGGTCGAGGCTCGCGAACACGGACGCGCCAATGGCGTTGCGGCTATCGACGTTGGCCATCACGCCCCAATCCGCTACCGCGCGCAAGGGCGTATCGCCGCTCGTGATATCGCTGCCCAGTACCAGATAGGTCCCGAAATTCGTGAAGGCGAAGGCCGAGCAGACGGACTTGGGCCGCGCGCGGTAGCAGAACGATGGTTGGGCTTCCTGGGCCGGAGCCGTCTCGGACCAGGCGAGCAAGAACGGAATCCAGAGTAACGTGAGGCGACGCATGAGCAGCTCCCGCTGTGTAGGGCGTGCAGCCAATTAGCGGGAGGGCCGTCAAGCCGTTTTCAAGTCGGAGGGAGTCTTTACAGTGGACGAGAAGAGGGCGAAGCTAGACCCGTGACGGCAATCCGCGCTCCGCTCGCGTGCGCCCGCCTGGTGTTTGCCATCGCTCTGGTCACGGTGCGCCCCACGCTCGCGTGCCGTGGGGACGAGCCGGGCACCCCGCAACCAGCGCCGCCCTGGTGGCTCGTGTGGCACGACGAGTTCGACGGCGCGGCGCTCGACACCACGAAGTGGGTGCGGGAGACCGGGGGGACTGGCTGGGGGAACGGCGAGCTCGAGTTCTATACCAATCGGGTCGAGAACGCCCGGGTGGCAAGCGGCTACCTGGTGATCGAGGCGCGGCGCGAGCCGTTCGGCAACCAGGCGTACACCTCGGCGCGCCTCAAGACGCAGGGTCTGGGCGCTTGGCGGTACGGCCGCATCGAGGCGCGCATGCAGATCCCGCGCGGGCAGGGGTTATGGCCCGCGTTCTGGATGCTGGGCGACGATATCGGGCAAGTCGGCTGGCCCGGGTGCGGCGAGATCGACATCATGGAGAACATCGGGAAGGAGCCGGGCCGAGTGCACGGTACGGTGCACGGCCCGAACTACTCCGGTGCCAACGGCATCACCAGCGCCTACGACCTGAGGAGCGGCGCGTTCGCCGACACGTTTCACGTGTTTGCGATCGAATGGCAGCCGGACTCGATCAAGTGGTTCGTCGACAGCACCCTGTACAAGACCGTCACACCGCGCGACCTGCCGGGGCGGTGGGTGTACGACCATCCCTTCTTCATTCTTCTCAACGTCGCGGTCGGTGGCTACTGGCCCGGCAATCCGGATACGACGACGGTGTTTCCGCAGACGATGCGGGTGGATTACGTGCGGGTGTACCAGAGGTGAAGAGCGGTACCAGTCCCGAGCCGCGGAGCGGTCGTGGGCGCTCGCGGGCTTTGTGACCGACGGCACGACCCTCCTCGATCTAACGTCGGGTGTGACCGCCACGTCCACGCTGCTCACCGTCCAGACCGCAGTGGATGATGCGACGGATGGTACGCATGTCGGCGAGACCGGAACCCTGTCCCGCACGTGGGAGAACAGCGCGGATTTCAGCTTGACGAGTGGCGCCGAGATCGTGCGTGCCACTGGGGGCGTGGCGCTGGACACCACAGGTCACACGTGGAGGAGCGGGAGCGTGGCGGTCACGGTGAACGGACTGGCGTTCGCCACGATCACCGTCGCGCCGGCCGGTCCGAGCTACTCCGGAGCGAGCGGTGTGCAGCTCACTCCCGCGGACGACGCGGCGCTCGCGAACCTATTCGGCGCCTGGTTCGGGGCCGGTTGATCATGCCGCGACCGCACCGTTGGTCCTTCGGCGCCGCCGTCCTCGGCCTCGCGCTCACGTGCCCTGCCGTGCAGGCTCAGTGGGTGCCCTTAGGCACCCGGCGGGTGGATTTCCGCGCAGATCACGACATCGTGCGCACCGCCAGCGAGGGCCGATTCCGGCGCGTTCGCTTCGTGGTTGAGGGCGGCGACGTCGAGATGTTCGACGTGCGGATCACATTCGGGGACGGGGCCACGTTCTCGCCCGCCACCCGGTTCACCTTCAAGCGGAATGCACGCAGCCGCGTGATCGCTCTCCCAGGCGGGGCGCGCGTCATCCGGTGGATCAATTTCTACTACCGGAGCGTCCTGGGGACTGCGCAGGGCAAGGCCACGATCCACGTGTACGGTCGGCGTTGACGGCGGGCCTCGCCCGGCGGGCGCAGGACGTCGAGACGGAGGGCACAGGACTCGAACCTGTACGGGCTTGCGCCCAGCGGTTTTCAAGACCGCCGCCTTACCAGTTAGGTCTAGCCCTCCAAACACCACACGCGCCGAAGGTTAGGCCCCGGGCGGGCCGCGTGCTTGGCCCCGGTTTGCCCACAGTCTTGCCCACAGATTCGAGCGCCCCCGGCGATGCGCTTGCAAGCTAGCACGCCCGCGCCAGTTTGTGCCACGTTCTTCCATACTAGGGGAGTGGCGGATGCGGCTCGCGTTGCAGGTGCTCTCGGTAGCGTTGCTCGCGGCGTGTTGTGGTGGCGGGCCTCGCAGCAGCCACCGCGCACGTGAGGCAGCGCGGGGGTCCGTGCGCTTGGGCTAACCCGTGTGCCGCCCGACGCGCATTACCCACAACACGGTCCACGAGTATAGCACGAGGAGGAGGAATAGCGCACCAACGCTCACGCGACAAATACGACCGCGCCACGGTCTGCGCTCCGTTGACGTTGCGGGCCGCGCGGAAGTAATCGCCAGCGCAACGAAAGCCACGACCAGGAGGAGGGGGCCCAGGAGGTGAAGCTGCCGAATGAGTGCGGGAGGCGTGAAGGTACCGATAACGACAACCTGTGGGTACCCTGGCTGCCACGTTCCGATTCTCGTAACGGTGAATCGATGCATGGCTAGGGCCATGGTGGCGACCACAAAACCGGCGGCGATGAGCTGCCAGCGGGTCCTTGCTCGCTGATCCGTGCTCGGTGGAGGCGTCACCTGAGGCTCGGGTTAAAGACTGTTCGGGAGCTTGGTCGGCGCACCGGCCGCAAGGCGAGCAGAACGAGTACGACCGCGAGGAGCAAGAGCGAGATGAAGACGCCATGCACGGGGCTAGCCCTCCCCACCGCCGTAAGCTAGAGTCGCCACGCGATCATGGTCAATCTGCCGCGCGCCTCCTCCTCGGATCCCCTGATCCCGCTCGTCTTCCTCGGCGTCCCCCTGACCGTTGTCGCCGCCGTCGCGCTGGCAAACAGGATCGTCAGGAATGATGAAGGCGCGGTGCGCGCGTTGTTCCCTCCGGGAGGTGATGTGGTGGCGGGACGGCCCGCTGCCAACCCCGATCAGTTCGGGTCGCTTTCGCCCGCGACTAGAGCCTCTACTGACCCCGGGCGCAAGCCCGGGGTGAAGGCAGGGGCCGGGGAACACGGAGCGCGGCGCGTGAGCCGCAGTCACCCCCGGAAAAGAGGGGTCAGAGCCCACCCGTGGCGCCTGCGCGTCGGGGCAACTCCGCCACCTGGTGTGGGGCACGTGCTACGGAGCGAGTGGGAGAATACCCCGGTACCTGGTCACGAGTGACGTGACGGCGACGTTTAGAAGCGGTACACGACTTGCGAGCCCTGCCCCCGACCCGCGGCTGTGCGCGGTTCTAGGGAGGCGGGGGTGCGAATCGGGTTGTTGTCAGGGTGTTCGTCTAGGGACGGGCGCGACATGCCGGAAGTCGTCCGGTGAGCGCCGCGCGCGCCGAGCGTCGTCCATGACGCCGGTTCGGTCGCCCGGCACCCGCACGCTGCTCCTGTACGCGCAGGACCGGCAGGGCCTCGGCCACATCACGCGTAGTCTCACCATCGCCCGCCATCTGCTGGCGCGCTACCCGAGCGCAGTCGTGTACCTCGTGACCAAATCCGCACTCGCGGGCCATTTCACCCTGCCCGAGCGGTGCGACTACATCAAGCTGCCCTCCCTACTCACCCCGGACGGCTGGCAGGGGACGGCGTGTGAGGAAGAGGACGCGAAACGGCACTTCCGCGAGCTCCGAGGCACGATCCTCAGGGACGCAGCGCTCGGGCTGGCCCCGGACTTGGTGCTGGTGGACCATGAGCCGCTCGGCGCCAAGGGCGAGTTCGCCGCCGGCCTGCGCGCGCTGAAGGCCGCGCGTCCCGACACGCGGTTCGTGTTGGGGCTGCGCGACATCATGGACGACCCGGAGCGAATTCGCGGGCAATGGCGCGAGCTCGGCGTGTACGACGCGCTCGAGCATCTGTACGACGGCATCGCCGTGTACGGCTCGCCCGCGCTCCACGACGTGGCCGAGGCCTACGCCATCCCGCCGGGCATCCGGCCCAAGCTGCATTACTGCGGATACATCGTGCGCGAGGCCCCCCGGGTCGATCCCGCGGAGGTGCGGCGCGAGCTTGGTCTGCCCGACGGGGCGGCCCTGGTGCTCGCGACAGTCGGGAGCGGCAGCGACGGGTTCCCGGTCCTCGATGCGGCGGTCGCGGCTCTCGAGCGGTTGGCGGCCAGGCGCCCCGACCTCCGCGCGATCGTGGTCACGGGGCCCTTCATGCCGGCGGACCAGCGGGCGGAGCTCGAGCGCCGGGCCACGGCGTCGTGCCACGTCGTCCCCGAGACCGACACGCTGCCCCTGTTCGCGGCCGCCGACGCGGTGGTGACAATGGGCGGCTACAACAGCGTTTGCGAGGCGCTGGCCGCCGCCCGACCGATGGTCATCGTGCCCCGGGCCACTGACAAGGTCGAGCAGTGGATTCGCGCCGAGCTGCTGGCGGCGCGGGGCCTCGTCGCGTGCGTCCACCCGCGCGAGCTCGCGCCGGACCGCCTCGCCGAGGCCATCGAGTGGGCGCTGGGCTGCGATCGCGCCGCCCACGCGCGCCGCGTGCGCGAGGTCATCCCCTCGTTCGACGGCGCGGCGCGCCTGACGGCCTACCTCGCGCGCTGGCTCGGGGGAGACTGACGCGATGCGCCTCGAGTTCATGCCGAGCCCCGAGCGGCGCGCCGCGCTGCGCGCACAACGCGCACGCCTGGAACAGTCGACCGAGGTCCTGACCGTCCTGCGCCCCGAGTTCGCGACCGACGTCGCCGCGGCCGATGCGGCGTGTAGCGTCGAGAGCGTGCACCCCGATCGCTTCGTCCTCCGGACCCGCGTCCGCACGCGACTCGGCGTGTGGCGCTCGTTTGCGCTGAAGGCGTACGCCGACGACTTCGGCGCTCGGGTGTGGGCGCACGCGCGGGCCCTGGCCGCGTGCCGCGAGCTGGCGCCGGGCGGCGTGTGTCTGCCGATTCGCTACGTCGCGCACGAGCGCCTGCTGGTCTTTCCGTGGGTAGACGGTCGCTGCCTCACCGACATCGAGCATGACCGGGCCCCGGAGCTGTTTCGGCAGGCCGCGTGTCTCACCGCGAGCCTGCATCGCCTCCCGCTGGCCCCGGAGTCGCCAACCACCCCGGAACAGCTCATCGCGCAGGTGGCCGCGCGGTGCGAGCGGCTGCGGCGGCGCTGGCCCGATGCGGCCCCCGTGATGGAACCCATGGTGTCGGCGCTCGCGGACGCCGTGAGCTCGCTCGATCCGGCGGAGCCCGCACCGGTGCACGGGGACCTGTGGGCGGGACAGTTCGTATGGACGGGCGAGCGTCTCGTACTGCTCGACCTGGACGCCTTCGGCTATACCGATGCGGCCTACGACGTGGGCCATTTCCTGGCGCAGCTCGAGCGTGGGGGGCTCGCCGATCCCGCGCGAGCGGCGCGCGCCGATCGGTTGGGGGCCACGTTTTTCGATGCCTACCGCGTTTCGATGCCCGCAGTGTCGGCCCGCAACGTCGCGTTCTACCGCGCCCTCACGCTTGCCCGCAAGATCCATACGGTGCGCCGGACCGACCCCGCCGGGTGGCCCCGGCTCGCCGTCGCACTGGCCCGGCGCGCCCGCGCGGCGCTCGAGGCGATGGCGCCCGCCGCCGTGAGCGCCCGATGAGCGCGCCGGTCGCGCTCCCGTCTCCGGAGCTGGAAGTCGTCTTGCGCGCGACGCTGGGCGACGTGATTGGTCCCGCAGCCCGGCTCGACGCATGGACCGCGACGCTGGTCACGCGGCATGGGCGGCGCCGCGTCGTGCACTTCGAGCTCGACGCCTTCCTTCCGGGCCGCTCCGACCCGCAGCGCCTCGATTGGGTGGGGAAGTTCTACGACGGGGATGTGGAGGCGCGGCGGGTCGCGGGCCTGCTCGAGGGTCTCGCCCGTTGCGACGGCAGCCGGCACGGCGCGTTCGTCGTGCCCACGCTCCTCGGCTACGACGCCCCGCGCTACCTCGTCCTCATGACGTACGAGACAGGGGAGGAGTTGACGCCTGCGCTCGCGCGCTCGGGCGCCGTCGTGCTGGAGGCCATCGGACGCGCGCTGGCGGCGCTGCACGCAGTCAGTCCGCCGGCCGCGCTTCCCGGTGTAACGACGCCCGCCGTGGTCCTCGAGCGGTTACGGGCCCGTGTCGCCGCGATGTGCGAGCGGGTTCCCGAGGCAGGGGGCGTGCTGCGGCGCGCCTTCACCCGGCTGGAACGAGAACCCCCCGTCGACCCTCGGGCTCCAGTGCTCCTGCACGGCGATTTCGGTCCCGCGCAACTCCTGTGGCGTGGTGACCGGGTCGTGATCTTCGACTTCGACCGCGCGACGCTCGGCGATCCGGCGCTCGACCTCGGGACCATCCTGACCCAGTTCCGCCGCAGCACGCTGCGAAAGCCCGGCCGGCTCGGGGACTTCGCCACGTTGCGCGCGACCCTGATCGATGCCTACGCCCGTCACGCGGGCCGCGAGCCGGGGCTCGCGGATCGGGTCCGCTGGTATGAGCGGACCACGCTGTTGGGTAAGATCCATTCGTTGCTGTTCGACACTACTCGCCACCCGGAGCCCGCGGCGCTCGAACGGCGGCGGACTGAGGCGGTGCGCTTACTGGAAGAGATTGCCGCCGCCGTCGGGTCGAGCTCGGGATGATGGAGTCACCCGCCGTGCCCCGAGACTCGCTCGCCGTCGAACGTGGCAAGGCGGGGTTTCCCGTCGACCCGAGCTTTCCGCAGCTCGAGATCGCGAGCGATCCCGCGCGGATGCTCGAGGTGTGCCGCGCTCACCTGGAGCCGGTCGCGGGGAAGGCCTACCACATCGACGCCTGCGTGCCGGTCCGGTTTCGGTGCCGGCAGTCCACATCGCGCTGCGTCCTCCAGTACTCGCTGCGCGTAATCGACCGGGTGACGGGAGGCGCGTTCGACCGGTGGGTCACCGGCGTGGTGTACTCGCGGTCGGGGGAAGCCGAGCGCCTGTGGCGAGAACTCGGGGCCACGGATCCGAAGCGCTCGATTCCCGATCAGTGGCTCACCTTCGAGCCGCTCGCCTACGTCCCCGAGCTTGAGATGCTGGTGCAAGTCTTTCCGTATGATCGCCAGCTCCGTGGCCTCGGCAGAGTGCTCGCAACCGACGGCCGGGAGCTCGCGCCGCTCCTGCGGGCGCAGGTGGGCGCGGGTGACTGGCGCGCCGGCGCCGGGCGCCTCGAGCTTCTGCGCTATCGTCCCGAGATCGGCGCCGCGCTGCGCTACACGTTGGAGCTTCGGGACACGCGGTCGGGACGCACCCAGACGCGTCGCTGCTACGTGAAGGTGTGCCGTCCCGGGCGTGGCGCCGCCACGTTCCAGTTGATGGAGGCGCTCTGCGCGGGGCACGCCGGGGCCCGATCGGCGTACGACGTCGTGCGGCCACTGGCCTATCTCGAGGAGCTCGACACGCTCGTCGTCGACGAGGCGCCCGGCACGGCGCTGCTCGTGCTCCTGCGAGGACGCGACGATCCGATGCCGGCGGTGCGCGCCGCCGCGCGCGCCCTCGCCGCGTTCCATCTGAACGGTCGAGCCATTGGGCCGCACGAACCCCTGGCGGAGCAGATTCACGACGTCGAGCGGGCCGCCTCGCTGCTCGAGTGGGCGTGCCCGGAGGTGAGCGACGACGTCCGGGCCGTTGCCGCCACGGTCGTCGCCGATCTGACGGAAGCGCCGCCGACGCCGATCCACGGCGACTTGAAGGCCGATCACCTCTTCATTGCAGGCGATCGGGTCACCGTCATCGATTTCGATCGCGTCGCCGTGGGCGATCCCGTCCGCGACCCCGCCCGTCTCTACGCCTATCTGACGGGTCGCGTCGGGCTCGATGCGGTGCCAGCGGAGCGGGCGGAGGCGGCCGCCGCCGCGTTCGTTGACGCGTACTTCGCTCACGTACCAGCCGAGTGGCGCGAGAGATTTGACCTGCAGTACGCTGGGGCCTTGCTGGAAGTGGCGACCGGTTTGTTCCGCAGCCAGGAGCCCGGGTGGCGGCGCTTGGTAAGCGCCGCGGTCGCGAGCGCCTGCCGCGCCCTGTCCTCACGATGGGCCTGAAGCACCTCGGCCGCACCGGTCTAGTCCGACGGCCGGTCCACCCAGCCCAGGCCGGTTTTCAAGACCGCCGAAACCGCCCCAAACAGGACCCGTCACCGCGCTCGGTCCACGTCTCCCGCACATAGCCCAACCGCGAGGCGGCGACGAGCAGTTGCGCCTCGAGGCGCGCGGAAAAGTGTCCCCCGACGGCTTCATAGCCTGCTCCTAGCGCGGAGAGGAATTCGCCGAACTCCACCCCCAGGGCGAAGCTGTCGCTCTGATCGAGGTATGTGATGAACACATCGGGCGGCGCGCTCATGGGGATACTGCCTCCTATCGCGATATCCCCTGAAGATGCCTGAGGGCGACTCGGGGTCACGGGTAGGTCAACCGCTCGGCGCAGCAGGGTCTGGCCCTTCTGACCGGCGGACACTAGAGTCGCAGCGTGCACATGGTCAATCTGTTGCGCGGGTCGTCCTCGGATCCCCTGATCCCGCTCGTCTTCCTCGGCGTCGCCCTGACCGTCGTCGCCGCCATCGCGCTGGCCAACAGAATCACCACCAACCGGCGGCGCAAGGCCTACGAAACCTTCTGCTTCGAGCGCGGCTACCGATTCGAACCGGAGCGTCCTGGGGAAGAAGCCCGCCATGTGGCCACGTGCCCGGTGTTCTCGGAAGGACACCGGCGCACGTGGGGGTTCACCATCGTCGGCACGAGCGGCGGCACGCCGTTCACCGCGTTCGAGTACAAATGGACCACGGGCTCCGGGAAAAACTCGCACACCCACCGTATCGGCGGCCTGCTGTGGACCACGGAGCGCGCGCTCTCTCAGTTCCTCGTCACGCCCGAGGGCCTCTGGGCCAGACTCGCGGCGTACTTCGGAGGGCAGGACATCGATTTCGCCGAGTCGCCCGAGTTCTCGCGCGCCTATCGGCTACGAGGGAGTGATGAAGCCGCGGTACGTGCGTTGTTCACGCCCGCACGCCGCCAGGTGTTCGAGCTGGTTCGAGGCCAACACGCCGCCGGCGCCGGCCGGGAGCTGATGTGGTGGCGAGACGGCGCGCTGCCGTCCCCCGATCAGTTCGACACGTTCATCATGGAAGGCGAGCGCATCCGCGTGGCGTTCGCCCGCGACTAGACCCTCGACTCACCCCGGACGCAAGCCCGGGGTGGCGACCGCTGGGAGCCTCCGCCGCCCGATTCGCACCTGGTCGAGAACCTCACAAGATCCTCACACAATTCTAAAACGGCGGCTCCGCCTCGTGGGCTGATCGGAACAAGGTTTGCCGAGTCGGCACGTACCGGAGATCAATCGAGACAACGGCAACCGGAGGTGCCCGATGGAACGTCACGTGTCATCGCTGCGCGGTTCCGCGATAGCGGTCGCAGGGCTCACGTCGATGCTTGCTGCGTGTTCCAACACCACGACGACGAACGTCGCAGCGCGGGAATATCTCGAAACCCGGCTCGTGGCCGACACGGCGGGGCTCGGTGCTGCGAGTGTCGACAGCAGTCTCAAGAATCCGTGGGGCATGGCGTTCGGGCCGACCGGCGTGCTCTGGGTGAGCGACAACCATTCCGGCGCGTCGACCCTGTACGACACGACCGGCGCGAAGCGCGCGCTGGTCGTCGCGGTCCCCTCGAGCGGCAGTGCCACGGGCGGCGCACCGAGCGGGATCGTCTACAATCCCACGACTGATTTCGTCATTCCGGGGAGCAGCAAGGCACTGTTCATTTTCGCGGGCGAGGATGGCGTTATCTCGGCATGGAACGCGAGCACGGGCAACGCCACGCTCGTCGCCGACCGCTCGGGGAACGGTGCGGTGTACAAGGGCCTCGCGCTGGCCGCCAACGGCGGCGCGAATTTTCTGTTCGCTACCGACTTCAAGCAGAACGGCGTGGATGTGTTCGACGCGACGTTTCAGTTCGTGAAGTCGTTCACCGATTCCACCGTGCCCGCGGGATACGCTCCCTTCGGCATTCAGGCGATCGGGGGCCAGTTGTATGTCACGTTCGCAAAGCAATTGGCGCCTGCCAATCAGGATGACCAGGCCGGGCCCGGGAACGGTTACGTCGATGTCTTCAATACGAACGGCACCGTCGTCAAGCGATTCGCGACCCGAGGCGCCTTGAATTCCCCCTGGGGCGTGGCGCTCGCGCCGGCCGGGTTCGGTGGGTTCAGCGGCGATCTGTTGCTCGGCAACTTCGGGGATGGCCGAATCGGCGCGTATGATCCGGCCACGGGTAGCTTCATCGACTTCCTGCGCGATGGTACCGCCAACCCGATCGTGATCGACGGCCTCTGGGGACTCACGTTCGGCCCGAGCCCGGACTCGACGACGCTGTTCTTCACGGCCGGGCCGGACGGCGAGGCCCACGGTCTACTGGGCACCCTCACTGCGAAGTGACCGGGCCGTGACTAGCGCTCGCTCGGCGGATTGAACCCGTAGCTCGTGTTCTTAAAGACCGAGTCGGCCACCACCAGCGCCTGGGTCGCCAGATCCGGCTTGCGCTGCCGCAGCACCTGCGCCAGCGCCTGATACACGATGCCGTAGGTGGCGAGGATCGATTCCGACGGCCGGTCCACCCAGCCGCGCGGCCGGAGACGCCCGGCGGCCGCGCGATGATACACGTCGAACGCGAGCGCTGTGGTGCGGGGAAGGTTGATGGCCCCGAGCCCGGGCCCGAGCGCTACGATGCTGTCCGATGCGACCAGCGGCTCCCGGTGCAGCTTGCGTGCGAAGCCCTGACCTTCCAAGTAATCGCTCAGGCCGAAGAGGTCGGCATAGGGGCCCACCGTGCGCGAAAAATAGATGGGCCGCTTGCCCATCTGGTCCTTGATGGCTTCGAGCACGATCACGTCGGCCCGCTCGAGATACTGCCGGCCGAGCTGTTGCGGATCGAGCGACACGCTGACCCCGCCGAGGTTCACGAGTCGCTTCTGGTCGAGCCAGTACACGGGCTCCAAGTGCGCGAGCTGCTCGTCGGTATAGTCGAGCAGCCGGCCGGCCGGCTTGGGCCAGGCGCGCGCGCGATAGATCGACGGCGCCGCGGTCGAGTCGAACGTGGCGAGCGGCCGGCGCTGCAGCTGGCGCAGGTACCAGTCGGTGTTGGCGAGCGACAGGTTCACCACCGTCACGTCCTGACGAATGTGCTCCACTTCCTGCGCGTACCACAGGGGGAAGGTGTCGTTGTCCCCCGCGGTCACGAGCACGCCGTACGGCTCGACCGACTGCAGCATGTCGTAGGCGAAGTCGCGCGCCAGCGTCTCACCCCTGCGCGACGCAGTGAGGTGGTTGCCCACGAGCGGCACCAGCGCGAGCAGCAGCACCGGAGTCGCCAGCAGCCAGCGCCGGGCCGGGTCGGGCTCCCGGGTCTCGAGCGACTCCGTCAGCCATTCCATCAGGGTCGCGAGCCCCATCCCGACCCACACGCCCCACAACGCGAACGAGGCGATGAAGAAATAGTCGCGCTCGCGCACCTCGTGCAGCGCCTGCGGCAGGTCGGGGCGCTGCGAGTAGCCGTACTTGAAGTTGAGATAGAAGATCAACAGCAGCGTGAGCGTCGCCATCAGGGTCGTCATGGCGACGGCCGTGCGGCGGTCGGCCTTCCAGTGGCGGTACGCGCCCAGCGAGCCCACGAACGCGAACACGACGGCGAGCGCCCCGCGCGCCCCGGTGGCCCAGTCGCGCCCCCACTGCCACGTGAAGTACTGGATCCACATGCCGATCTGCGCCTGGGGCGTCGCCTGGCGTTGCCACACGGGCGGCTTGCCGTACTGCTGGCGCGTGAGCACGTCCCATAGGGCCGCCTGTGTGGTGGGCTCGCCTTCGTTGATCGGCGGGAAGTGCGCCGCCCGGATCGGCAGGAACAGGTACACCGACACGCCCACCGCCGCCACCAGCAGGACCGCCAGCGCGAAGTCACCGTTGCGAGCGTAGGCGAGCGCGTACACCAGCGCCGCCGCGAACAGCACGACCGCGAGCTTCAAGGGCGTGGAGCTCTCGAGCCCGCTCGCCACGATCAGCGCGTACGCGCTGCAGAACACCAGCCACTGCGACCACTCGACGCGCCGGGCCGCGAGCCCCCCAAGTCCCATCGCACGCTCCTGCTTGAGCGGCGGATACAAAAGCACCATCACCACCGGGCCGACCAGCACGCCCATCATGTGGTTCGTGGAGGTGAGCGCCAACAGGTACACGATCATCAGGAGATGGTGATCGTGCCCTTCGCCGGGGGGCTGATCGTCCCAGCGCACGATGAGCCACAGCACCAGCGCGATCGACAAGAGCGACAGCGTGTACACCTTCTCGTTCACCACCGACTGGTTCCACACGGTGAACGCGGTCGCCGCGCTGAGCGCGCCGGCCACCGCGGCCAGCCGCCGCGGCAGCCGGGCCGGAACCCAGCTCCGCATCCACCGCTCGCCCACCAGGAACCAGCACCCCGCCGCCACCGCGCTCGTCACCGCGGCGAGCAGGTTGATCCGCTCGGCATACGCGGCCGCGAGCGGCAGCAGGCCCCACGTGTGGGCGATCAGCGTGAACAGGGGATTGCCCGGGGGGTGCGGGATGCCGAGCACGTAGGCGGCGGCGATGTATTCGGAGGTGTCCCAGAACTGGGTGGTCGGGGCGAGCGTCGCGACGTAGAGGATCAGGGCGCCCAGCGCGACGCCCCCGGCCCAGAGGTAGGGCGGGCGCTCCACCTCGGGGGACAGCGCCGGTTGGTCGATTGTCGTGCCCAGCCGCGTCATCTGGTCGGTCGTCATGCTCGCTCGTTTCGGATCAGTTGCCGGCGGCGCGCCGCTCGGCCGGGAGGCCATACGTCGTATTGGCAAGGATCGCATCGCGCAGCTCCACCGCCCGCGCCGCGAGCGCCGGCTGTTGGCCCGCCAGCGCGGCGGCGATCGTGTCGTACACGAACACATAGCCCAGCAGGCTGTTCTGCGACGGCACGTCGACCCAGCCCCGTGGGCGCGGGCGGGCCGCCGGCTCGCCGCCCTGGTACACGCCGAACGCCAGGGCGCTCGTGCGGGGCACGTTCACGAAGCCGCGGCCCGGCAGCAGGCGCACGCTGTCGCTCGGCGCCGCCGGCCGGGGCAGCACGCGGCGCACGAGCCCCTCGCCCACCAGATAGGCCCCGAGGCCGAGCCGGTCGGCGTAGTTGCCGGTCGAAGCGGAGAAGTAGATCGGTCGCTTGCCCACCTCGTCCTTGATGATTTGCAGGACGGCCAGCTCGGAGCGCTCGAGATAGGGACGGCCCAAGACATTCGGGTCGAGGCTGACGGTGACCGGTCCCAGGCGCCCGGTGACGGCGTGCGGGAGCACCAGATATGGTGGGAGTGTGTCCGCCGGCCCGTCGAGGTAGAACCGGCTCATCCACGGTGACGCAGGACGCGGCCAGGTCCGGTCGCGATACAGCGCCGGAGCGAGGGCGGGCGCGAACGGCTCCGGCGGCCGGCGCTGGAGCTGGCGCAGGTACCAATCCGTGTTGGCGAGCGACAGCACGAGCACGCTCACGTCCTTCCGGACGCCCTCGACCTCCTGAGCGTACCAGAGCGGGAACGTGTCGTTGTCGCCGGCCGTCACCAGCAGCGCGTACGGGTCCACGGACTGCAGTACGTCGTGGGCGTAGTCGCGCGCCATGGTCTCGCCAGAGCGGGACGCGGTGAGCCGGTTGCCGACCAAGGGGACGAGCGCTGCCAGCAGGACGACCGCGGACAGAGCCCACCGTCTTGCCGGGAGCGCCTCCTGGATCCACGCCATCAGAGTCGCGAGGCCGATCCCTACCCAGATCCCCCACGCAGCGAACGACGCGATGAAGAAGTAATCCCGTTCGCGGACCTCGTGCTCCAGGCCGGCCGCGCTGTACGGCTGCGAGTAGCCCCACTTGAAGTTGAGGTAGAACACGAGCGCGGCCGTCAGGGTGAGCATCAGCGCGGTCATGGCGACGGCGGCGCGGCGCTCGGCGCGCCAATGATGCCGCGCGCCCAGGAGTCCCAGCGCCGCGAACAGAACCGCCAGGGCGCGCTGCACCCCCGCCCCCCAGTCTCGCCCGAACTGCCAGGTGAAGTACTGCACGTAGTTCAACAGCTGTTGTCCATACAGGACGGCCGTGTGACCGGGGTTGTCAGCCCCCGCCGGATACATCGGATTGTCGAGCACGGACGGCTTGCCGAACTGCTCGCGCGTGAGGACGGCCTTGAGCGCCGGCCACGTGGTCGCTTCGCCCTGGTTCATATAGGGGTCGAAGTGCGCCCGAATCGGAATGAAGAGGTTGACGCTCGTCCCCACCACGGCGACGAGCAGCGCCACGATGAGGAACCGCGGGCGCAAGAGCACCCGGGGATCGGTCGCGAGGACATAGACAAGGACCGCGGGCGCCACCAGGAGGCCCATCAGGTGGTTGGTCGCCGACAGGGCGAGCAGGTACACGATCAGAACGAGGTGGTGGTCGCGCCGCGTGGCCTCGGGCTGGTCGGCCCATCGCACCGCCAGCCACAGCACCAGTGCGATCGTCAGCATACTCAGGGTGTAGACCTTCTCGTTCACGACCGACTGATTCCAAACGGTGAACGTCGTGCATCCCACGAGCGTCCCCGCCGTCGCCGCGACGCGTCGCCACCGTCCGGGCGGCACCATCGCTCGCAGCCACCGCTCTGCGATGAGGAACCAAATGCCGGCAGTCAGCGCGCTGGTCGTCGCGGCCAAGAGATTGATCCGTCGGGCGTAGTCGCCGGCGAGCGGGAGCAGGCCCCAGACGTGCGCCAAGACGATAAAGAAAGGATTGCCGGGAGGATGGGGGATTCCGAGCGCGTGCGCCGCAGCGATGTACTCCGAGGCGTCCCAGAACTGCGTGGTCGGCGCCAGCGTGAGCCCGTACAGCACGAGCGTACCGACGGCTACGAGGCAGGCCCACAAGTAGGGAGGGCTCTCGGCGCCGGCGGAGTGCGGGACGGTCTGTGCGTCGCTCATAGGCTCGTCACCGGTCAGTGCCTGAACTGTCGGATGCCCGTGAACACCATCGCCACCCCCGCCTGATCGGCCGCCGCTACCACCTCGGCGTCCTTCACCGAGCCGCCCGGCTGGATGATCGCGCTTACTCCCGCCCGGGCCGCTTCTTCTACACCGTCCGCGAACGGAAAGAACGCGTCGGAAGCTAACACCGCCCCGGCCGGATCGTGCCCCTGTTGGCGCGCCTTGTGAATCGCGAGGAACGAGGCGTCCACGCGCGACATCTGGCCCGCACCGATACCGATCGCCGCCTGGTCGCGGGCGAGCAGGATGGCGTTCGACTTGACGACGCCCACGGCCGCCCACGCGAAGCGCAGGTCCCGCCACTCGGCGTCGGTGGGAGCGCGCCGGGTGACGACCTTCCACCCCGCTTCGTCGGCGGAGCGGGCCGCGTGGGATCGCTCCTGCACCAGGAACCCTCCTCGGATACGCTTGTAGTCCCACCCCGCCGCATCGCCTGCCGGCACCCGCACCACGCGCAGGTTCTTCTTGTCCCGGAAGACGCTCAGCGCATCGTCCGCGAACGCGGGGGCTGCCACCACTTCTACGAACAAGTCGCGCATCGCCTCCGCGGCGCCGCGATCGACCGCGACGTTGAACGCGATCACCGAGCCGAAGGCGGAAGTGCGGTCGGTGGCAAGGGCGCGCTCGTACGCTTCCCGGGGCGAGCGCCCCAGCGCGATACCGCACGGGGTGGTGTGCTTGATGATGGCGCACGCCACGGCGTCTGAGCCGGCCCACGGCGCGACCGCCGCGACGGCGGCATCCACATCGAGCAGGTTGTTGAACGACAGCTCCTTGCCATGGAGCTGCTCCAGGTCGCGGATCCCGGGCTCGGGACTCGCGTACAGCGCGGCCGCCTGATGCGGGTTCTCGCCGTAGCGCAGCTCCTGGCGGCGCTCGAGGGCGAGCGTGATCCGCTCGGGCCATCCCGGCGTGTCCTGCGTCAGGTACGCGTGGATCACGGCGTCGTAGGCGGCGGTGTGGGCGAAGACTTTGGCGGCGAGGTCCCTACGCAACCCCGGGCTTGCGCCCGGGGTGAGTGAACCTGTCTTCAGGGCGGCAATCACCACGGGGTAGTCGTCCGGATCGACGATCACAAGCACGTCATGGTGGTTCTTGGCCGCCGAACGCAGCATCGAGGGGCCACCGATGTCGATCTGCTCGATCGCCTGCTCGAAGGTGACGCCGGGTTTGCCGACCGTCTCGCGAAACGGATAGAGATTCACGGCCACGAGATCGATCGGCGTGATGCCGTGCTCCGCCAGCGCGGCGCGGTCGCCGGCGTGGGCGCGCCGGGCGAGCAGGCCGCCGTGCACTTTGGGATGGAGGGTCTTCACGCGGCCATCCATCATTTCGGGGAAGCCCGTGACGCGCTCGATCGGGATCACCGGGATGCCGGCCTGGCGCAGGGTCTCCGCCGTGCCGCCGGTCGAGACGATTTCCCAGCCGAGCGCAGCCAGGTCGCGGGCGAACTCGACGACGCCGCGCTTGTCCGAAACCGACAGCAGCGCTCTCACCAGCTCTCGGCGATCGCCCGGACCAGGTCCGCGAGGCTCGCCACGTCCTTGAGATCGATCACCTCGGCCGGAGAGTGCGAGTAGCGGAGCGGCCAGCCGAGCGCCACGTCCACAACGCCGTAGGGCGTGAACATGGAGCCGTCGTTGCCGCCGTTGGTGGTGCCGAGCTGCAGCGCCACGCCGCGCGCGCGCGCGAGCCGGACGAGGGAGTCCACGTACGCCGGGGGCGTCACGGACGAGTTGTCGAGCGCGCGGGCCACGGGCCCCGCGCCGATCGGCGCCACCGCGAAGTTGGGCAGCTCGAGCGGCGAGTCGGCGGAGACGAACGTGTCGATCGCGTGGACGCGGCGGGGAGCCGTCCCCAGCGCTGCGGCAGCCACGCCCGCTCCCTCGAGTCCGATTTCCTCGCGCACGCTCCAGATGAATATCACCTGGTGCTTCAAGGCAGCGCGGTCCAGGTGGCGCAGCGCGAGGAGCTGAGCGGCGTCGCCGACCCGATCGTCGAACGAGCGGCCGGTGGCACGGGTGCCGGTGAGGCGCACGTATTGCTTCGGCATGGTTACCGTCGCCCCGGGGCTTACGCCCCGGGCCATGGTCGCCGCTCGAGACGTCGTCCCGAGGTCGACTCGCACGGGCGGCGGGGTGTGTCGGGTGAAACCGGAATCGCGCGGGATGAACACGCCGGCCACGTCGCCCTTGTCGGCATGGACCAGCGCCGGCTGGGCCTCGAACAGCGACGCGATGAAGCCGCCCCGCGGCTCGAGCTCGAGCGAGCCGTCCTCGCGGATGGCGGTCACCCGGAACCCGATCTCGTCCATGTGCGCCACGAACACGACCAGCGGGTTCCCCTGACCGATGCGCACCCACAGGTTGCCCGCGCTGTCGGTCTCGCTCTTGGCCCACGCCGGCAGGAGGCGCTTCACCAGCTCGCGGACCGGGCCCTCCGCGCCCGAGACGCCATAGGATTCCACGAGGGGTGCCAGGACGGCCTGCGCCTCGGCGATCCGGGCCGAGTCTTGGGCGGACAGGCGGACGGGAGGACCAGCGGACAGAAAAAGGAGCGCGAGCATGCCGTCTCTGACCGCCCTCATCTCCCCTCCATCCATTGCACCATCTCCCGCATCAGCTTGTCGACTTCGGCGAGCGCCACCGTCTCCACCGCCGTATCCGTGTACCGCGTGGGCAGGCTCGCGGTCTTGATGTCGTCGAACGGTCCGAGGAGCGCTTTCACTCCGGCGAGCCCCGAGTTGCCCGCGTACAGGCTCTGCACCGTGAATGCGACGACGACCGTGCCCCTCGTCCTGAGCTTGGCCTGTACCGCCGCGACGAGCGCCGCGCACGCGGCGCGCCGCCCGGCACCGGGGCCGGCCAGCAGCCGATCGCCGTACGGGAGCGGCCGCTTGGTGAGCGACACCGGCGCCAGCACCTCGACCCCGAGCGCCCGCGCTTCGGCGGCCGAGGCGGCGCCCACGTCGACGTAGGCGTTGTCCACGGTGAAGACGGGGTCGGGCGCGCCGGCCGCGACCCGCCCGCGCGTCAGGTGCGTCGACTTCACGGCGACCACGCCGGGCACGGGACCTTTCGTGCCGAACACGGTCACGCGATGACCCTCGAGCTGCTGGTCGAACAGCGGATAGGTCGTGCGCGCGCCGACCCTGCGCAACAACGCGTAGCCCTCGCCCGTGATGTTGCCCACGACGTAGCCGACCTCGTCGAGCGGGCATTGCAGCAGGCGCTTGGGAGAGCCCTGACCGAGCGTGACCGTGACGTTGCCGGCGCGATCGCGGGTGCTGCCGGGGAGCAGGGCGAGGAGCGAGTCGGTGATCGCCTGCTCGAGCCCCGTGACGGCGGTCATCGAGGCGAATCGGAGCGCCAGGCGGTCGAGGTCGCTTTGGGCTGACAGGTGGTAGGCTGGAAAGGCGGCGAGCAGCGCGGCCGCGACGGCTCCCCTAGTCGATTTCGACGGCAAGGTTATCTCCAGTGATGAAAGCCGCCCTCTTCGCGCAGAGCCGCACGGCCCGCTCCGGCACCCCCAAACGCGCCAGCGCCAGCACCGCGGCGGGCAGCAGGCGATGCTCCACCTCGAGCACGCGCGCGGCCAGGGAGTCGGGCGTGTCGTCGGCGCGAACCGGCACCGGCCATTGCGCGAGGATCGGGCCCCGGTCGTACTCCTCGTCGACGTAGTGCACCGTCGCGCCCGACAGCGCCACGCCGCTCGCGAGCACCGCTTCGTGCACGCGGCGTCCGTACATTCCGTCGCCGCCGAACGCCGGGAGCAGCGCCGGATGGATATTAATCAGGCGCCAGCGAAATCGGGCGACCGCTGCGGGTGGGACGCGCTTCAGGTATCCCGCGAGGACGACCAGCCGGGCATCGCCCACCGCGCGAACGAGCTCGGCGGCGTCCGCGGGATCGGCGAGGACCGTCACGGGGACATCCGCCCGCCGCGCCCGCTCCAGCGCCGCGCTGTCCGCACGGCTCGACACGACCCGCGTAATGCGTGCGACCGCGGAGTCCCGCCCCAGGGCGTCGAGCAGCGCCTGGAGGTTGGTGCCGCCGCCCGAAACCAGCGCCGCCACCGGAACCGGCGTCACCGCGTGCAGGGCGCCAGCGCGGCGGGCTTTGGGCCCGCGGTCACGGTCAGGGTGAACGCCCCGGTCGCGCGCCGCTCGCGACTGGTCGTCACGATGAGGTAGTCCCCGGTGGCGGGGAATCGCACGGTGAGCCGCGCGTTGCAGCGGCCTCCCGAGTCGTCGTCCTGCGGCGGCGCCGTGCCCGCCGGCGGGCCGAGCAGGAAGACGTAGGCGTCGAACGCGGTGGACGCGAGATCGATCGTCACCGTCTCTCCCGCGCGGCCGCGGAGCCGCCATTCCTGCGCGTACGTGCTTTCGGCCGGGAGGACCGGATCGCGTCGCGTGAGGGAGTCGCGCACCGTGTCGCCCACGGCGATCGTGCCGCGCGGCCGTCCTTGCGCGAGCGCGAGTACGACCACCAGTATCCCGATCCCTCGCCGGGGCTCCATGGCGCCCGCAATCTGCGGGTCCTAGGCGCCGCGCACAATCTCGGCAGCCGCGGCCGCGAGGTCCGCCACGACGGGGAAGCCCAGCGCGCGCGCCTCGGCGACATGATCCGGGCCCTGCCCGGTGGACACGAGCAGGCCGTGTCCGCCCACGCTCAGAGCCCGCGCCGGCTCCACGTCGCTCAGCCGGTCACCCACCCAATAGCAGCGCGCGAGGCTCAAGTCGAGCGCGGCGGCGGCATCGCGGAACAACCGCACCCCGGGCTTGCGGCATTCGCACGGGCCCGTGATCTCGGGGTGGTGGGGACAGAAATACGCGCCGTCGAGCCGGGCGCCATGCGCCGCGAGGAGCTCCACGACGCGGCGCTGCACGGCGGCGTAGGCGGCCGCGTCGTACAGGCCGCGCGCGATCCCCGACTGATTCGAGACGGTCACCACGAGCCATCCCGCGTCGTTCAAGCGGCGGATCGCGGCCGCCGCGCCGGGGAGGACACGCACCTTGCCGGGCTCGTGCAGGAATCCCGGATCTTCCACGATCGTTCCGTCCCGGTCGAGAAACACGGCCCGGTGAGTGGCACGCGCTTCAGCCATCGAGCGCGGACCGCACCGCACGGGCGACCGTCTCGACCTGATCGGGGAATATGGTGCGGGGATCGAGCAGCACGCGGTCGTCGGCAATGCGGGCGACGATGGGAGGGTCGCTCGCGCGCAGCCGCGCGGCCAAGGTGTCAGGCGTCAGGTGTCGTTCGGGGGTCACGCGAACGAGCCAGGTCTTGAGCTTCGCGCCCGGAAATGAGCCTCCCCCGACCTCTGATTCACCTTCGACGACGTCCGCGTCCTTGCCCACGCCTTTGTGCAACGCCTCTGCGCGTTGACGTATTTGCGCGACGTCTTCGGTGAGCATACGGAGGACGGGAATCTCGCGGAGGCTGGTCGCTGGATCCCGGTACAGTGCCAGCGTAGCCTCCAACGCGGCCAGCGTGAGCTTGTCGGCTCGAACGGCGCGCGCGAGGGGATCGTTGCGACACGCCTCGATCGCCGCCCGCGTGCCGAGCAGGATGCCGGCCTGCGGACCGCCGAGCAGCTTGTCGCCCGAGAACGCGACCGCGTCCATACCGCTCGCGAGCGCCTGGAGCACGGTCGGCTCGCCGCCGAGGCCCCAGGGCGCCAGATCGACCAGCAGCCCGCTCCCGAGATCGTACACGCTGGCGACGCCGCGGGCGTGGCCCACCGCCGCGATCTCCTGTGCCGGAACCTGGGCAGTGAAGCCTGTGACTTGGAAATTGGACTGGTGCACCTTGAGCAGCAGCTTGCTCGCCGGGGTGAGCGCTGCTTCGTAATCCTTGAGATGCGTGCGATTCGTGGTCCCCACCTCGACCAGCGTGGCGCCCGATCGGGCCATGATGTCCGGGATCCGGAAGGCGCCGCCGATCTCCACCAGCTCACCCCGCGACACGATCGCCTCGCCGCCGCGCGCCAGCGCCGAGAGCGCGACCAGCACCGCGCCGGCCGCGTTGTTCACGACCAAGGCGTCCTCGGCTCCCGTCAGCTCGACCAGGAGATCGCGACATAGCGCGTGGCGTGAGCCACGCGCACCCCGCGCGATGTCGTATTCCAGATTGGCGTAGCCGGCACCGACGCGCGCCAGCGCGGCAATCGCCGCGCGCGAGAGCGGGGCACGACCGAGGTTGGTGTGCAGCACGACGCCGGTGGCGTTGATCACCGGTCCGAGCGAGGGAGCGGCGAGCCGCTGCACCCGGGCCCGGATCGCCGCGCTCCAGCCTTCGGGCGGCGCGCTGCCGCCGTTGGCGCGGGCGGCTTCGATGGTCTCCCGCACCGCGCGCACCACGAGACCGCGCGGCCCGGTGGCGGCGAGCGCCGCGACCTCGGGCTCGGCCAGCAGCGCATCTACGGCGGGGAGGCGGCGGCGCGGGTCGGTCATGGCGGCTTGGGGCGGGCCTTGGTCGTGTCGGTGGTGGGTGGGGGCTTGGGCACCGGCACCACCAGCACGCCCTGCGCGTCGGCGGCGACGCCGCTCAAGTTCGTGGCGCCGCGCACGCGCACCAGGTACTTGGCTCCCGGCGCGAGGGGCCGCACCGTCTGGACAACGAGTCGGTCGTAGGGGACGGGGCGTTCGCTCAGCAGCTTCCTGACCCGAGCGGTGTCGAGGTGGACGGTCGTGTCTCGCGCCGCCCGACCGACGCCCCCCGGCGCAGCGGGTGCCCGCTGGGCTGCTGCGGAGGGGGGCGTCGGTCGGGCGTGCGAGGTGTCCCGTCGGGCGCGCGACGTGTCCCGGCGCGCCGTGGTGTCGCGCAGTCGCTTGAGCGAGTCCTCGACCGCGCGCGCACGCGCCTGGATCGAGTCGAACCGGGCGGGCGTGTACAGCGCCCGCACCGCAACGGGGGTCGAATCGGGCAAGGTGAGCACCCGCACCATGGCGGTGTCCAGTGGGCGGCGCGGGTCGAGCGGTGCGGAAAACGCCACCCGCAGGGTGACGGAATCGATCGACTCGACGGTGCGCGCACGCGGGCCCACGGTGTCGTGCACGAAGGCCCACAGCAGCGCGCTCGCGGTCGAGTCCACGGTGACGGTCACCGTGTCGAACGGCTCGCGGCGATCCTGGCGACGGTTGTTGTTCTCGTCCTGAATGGCCCAGACGTGGTAGCGCCCCGGCGGTATGGCGGGCAGCCGGAAGTTGCCGGCCGAGTCGACCAGGGTGACGTAGGCGACGGTGTCGGGGAGCAGGGCCGCGCGGATCACCGCCTGCGGCAGGGTGCGCTGCTCCGCCCACAAGAGCACGGTGCCCGTGAGCGTTGCGGCCGGCACGGCGGGGCCCGTGGTGAACACGACCGTGGTCCCGGTCTTGGTCGCGTTGCGCCGCAGGTCGGCGATCCCGGGCAGGACCTGCAGGTGGTACACCCGGCCACGCTTCCATCCCTCGCGCGGCGACACGTGAATCGCGCTGCGGTGCCACGAGACCTTCACGTCGCTCCCCACGGGGGAGAGCACGACTTTCTGGGCGAGCCCGGCGATCGCGCCGGAGGGGCCCCCGCGCGACGGCATCTCGTCGATCACCTCGTCGAACTGCACGACGGCATCGCCGTGCAGGTCGGCCACTACGGCGCCGGACTCCGGGACCGTGCGGAGGATGGCGGGGGGAGTGGTGCGGGGCGGGCCGCCGGGTGGATCGCCCTGGCTCGCGCACGCGCCCCCGCCCAGCAGGGTGGTCAGGAGCAGCCCAGCGACTTGAGCTTGTCGGCCAGCGCCTGCCGCTGGTCTCGCCACGCCCGCTCCTTCTCGCGCTCCTTGGCGACCACCTCGGCGGGCGCCCGCGCGATGAAATTCTTGTTGGTGAGCTTGGCGTCGAGCGCCGCCAGTTGTTGCTCGAGCCGCGTGAGCTCGCCCAAGAGGCGCTGGCACTCCTGACGCAGGTCGATCGCGTCGGCCAACGCGACGAACACCTCGCTGCCGTCGCCCAGCACGGCATGGGCGCCCGCGCCGTGCAGCCCGCCGTCGAGCTGCAGCTCCGAGAGCTGGGCCAGCCGGACGATCGTGTCGCGTTCTCCGTCGAACGCGGCTCGGATCGATTCGCTCCTCGGCTTGATGGCGGCCGCGAGACGCGTCTTGGGGGGTACCCGGTACTCCGCCCGGATGGCCCGGATCTTCGAGATCGCTTCCTGGACGCGCGCGAATTCGGAATCGCGAGCGAGCTTTGGGAAGGTCGACGGCACCGTGGGCCACGTCGCGACGGCCAGGAGGTCGTCCGCCTGTCGACCCGGTAGCATCTGCCACAATTCCTCGGTAAGGAAGGGCACAACCGGGTGCAGCAAGCGGAGCACGGTGTCGAAGCAATACGCGAGCACCGCGTGTGCTGCAGCGACGTCCGGAGCGGCCCCCGCCGCTGCGGCAAGGCGCGGCTTGACCGCTTCCACATACCAGTCGGCGAGGTCGTTCCATGCGAACTCGAAACAGGTCTTGGCGGCCTCATCGAGGCGAAACGACTCGAGCTGTTCCGTCGCGTCCAGGACCGTCTTGGACGCTTGGCCGAGGATCCAGCGGTCCGCCAATGACAGCGTCGCCGGGTCGAGGTCGTCGATCGGCCGTATCCGCTCGGGCAGCTGCGCCAGAATGAACCGCCCGATGTTCCAGAGCTTGTTCGCGAAGTTGCGCCCGGGAGCGAATGTAGTCTCGAGGTCGCTCGGGTCGAGGATCACGTCGGCGCCGAGCGAGCTGCCCGCCACGAGCGTCCAGCGCAGCGCGTCCGCGCCGTACAGCCGCACCACGTCGAGTGGGTCGATGCCGTTGCCGAGCGACTTGGACATCTTGCGATGCTGGGTATCGCGCACCGTGCCGTGCAGGTACACCGTCGTGAACGGCAGCCGGCGATCCATGAAGTGGTAGCCCGACATCAGCATCCGGGCCACCCAGAAGAACAGGATCTCCGGCGCGGTGACCAGCGTGTGTCCCGGATAGAACCGCGCGAGATCGGCGGTGCGCTCGGGCCAGCCGAAGGTCGCGAACGGCCACAGCCACGACGAGAACCACGTGTCCAGCACGTCGGGGTCCTGCTCGACGGCGCCGCCGCATTTGGGGCAGCGTGCGGGGTCCTTCCGGTCGGCCCACCGGTGCTCGCACTGCGTGCACGTGAACACGGGGATGCGGTGCCCCCACCACAGCTGGCGGGAGATGTTCCAGTCGCGGATGTTCTCCATCCAGTGCTCGAACGTCGCGTGCCAGCGCTCCGGCACGATGCGGAACGTCGCCGCCCGATAAGCCGTGAGCACCGGCTCGGCGAGCGGCTTCATCTTCACGAACCACTGATCGCTGAGCCGTGGCTCGACGATCGTGTCGCAGCGGTAGCAGCGCCGCAGCGCGTATCGGTGCGGCTCGATCTTCTCGAGCAGGCCCCGCTCTTTCAGCATGTCCACGATCCGCTCGCGCGCCTCGAACCGGTCGAGGTCGGCGAGCGGCTTGGGCACCCGCGTCGCGTGCTCCATGCGTCCGTCCTCGGTCATGACCAGCGGCATCTCCAGCTTGTGCCGCAGGCCGATCTCGAAATCGGTCGCGTCGTGCGCCGGGGTCACCTTCACGAACCCGGTGCCAAAGGTGGGGTCGACCACGTCGTCCGCGACGATCGGAATCGGGATGTCGGCGATGGGGAGCCGGGCCACCTTTCCCACGAAGCCGGCGTGCCGGGCATCCTTCGGGTGGACCGCCACGGCCGTGTCGCCGAGCAGCGTCTCGGGACGGGTCGTGGCGACCGTGAGGAAGGGCTGCGGGCCGCCTTCCACCGGGTAATGGATGTAATACAGCTTGCCGTCCGTCTCCGTCGATTCGGCTTCCTCGTCGGACAGGGCGGTGAGGCAGTGGGAGCACCAATGGATCACGCGGTGGCCGCGATAGATCAGCCCTTCTTCCCACAGCCGCACGAAGACCTCGCGCACCGCGCGCGAGTAGGCCTCGTCCAGCGTGAAGCGGGTGCGGCTCCAATCGCACGAGCAGCCGATCATCTTGAGCTGCTCGAGGATGGTGTTCCCCGTCTCCCGCACGAACGCCCATACCCGCTCGACGAACGTGTCGCGCCCGAGGTCGAACCGGGTCTTTCCCTCCTTGGCGACGAGTCGTTCGACGACGTTCTGGGTGGCGATCCCGGCGTGGTCGGTTCCCGGGAGCCATTCGGCTTCTCGCGCGCGCATCCGCTCGAACCGGATCAGCACGTCCTGGATCACGTTGTTGAGCCCCTGGCCCGTGTGGAGGATCGCGGTGATGTTGGGCGGGGGCATGACGATCACGTACGGCTCACGTGACGAGTCGGCGCGGGCCGTGAACACCCCGCGGTCGAGCCAGCGCTGGTACAGGCGCCGCTCCACGGCGTGCGGATCGTACTGGGGTGGAAGCTCGAAGCGCGGCTGCGGCATTCCTTATAATAGGCAGGTTGGTGGAGGTTGGTGGAGGTTGGTGGTAGAATACGCTCTCATGGCCGACGAAATGCCGCAGCTCCCCACCACCCGCCTCGCCCGGTGGATCGCGATCGCGGTTGTGATCGTCTTCGCCATCGCGCTCTACTTCCGCGACGGGCGCCGGGTGCCGTCGCTCACCAGTCCGGCCGCCCCCGCCGCCCAACCGGTTCCCTGACCCGATGGTCGCCGCCGAAATCCGGGTCACGCTCCCCGACGGGAGCGAGAAACGCCTGCCCCAGGGCTCCACCGGCGCCGATCTGGCCAAGGCGATCGGGCCGGGCCTCGCCAAGGCGGCCCTCGCCGTGCGTGTGAACGGGAGCGTCTGGGATCTGGCACGCCCGCTCCCCGACGGCGCCACGGTCGCGATCCTCACCGACAAGGACCCGCAGGCGCTCGACGTGCTGCGTCACTCCTCGGCCCATGTCCTGGCGACGGCGGTGCGGGAGCTGTTCCCGCACGCCAAGATCGGGTTCGGGCCGCCGATCGAGGACGGGTTCTACTACGACTTCGCGGTGGAGCGGCCCTTCGGTCCCGACGATCTGGAGGCCATCGAAAAGAAGATGGCGGAGGTCGTCAAGGCCGATTACCCGTTTGTCCGCGAAGAAGTCTCGCGCACCGAAGCGAAGCGGCGCTTCAAGGATGACCCGCTCAAGCTCGAGCGGATCGAGGACCTCGGTCCCGACGAGGTGATCTCGGTCTACACCGACGGCCCGTTCCTGGACCTGTGCCGCGGGCCCCACGTGCCGAGCACCGGTCGGATCAAACACTTCAAGCTGTTGCACGCCGCCGGCGCCTACTGGCGTGGCGACGAGCGCCGCCAGATGCTGCAGCGCATCTACGGCACCGCCTGGTTCACCAAGGACGACCTCGAGGGCTACCTGCGGCGGCTCGACGAGGCCAAGAAGCGCGACCATCGTGTGCTGGGCAAGCAGCTCGATCTCTTTTCGATTCAGGAGGAGGTGGGCCCGGGGTTGATCCTGTGGCACCCCAAGGGGGCGATGCTGAACTTCCAGCTGCGCCGCTTCATCGAGGACGTGATTCTGGAGCGCGGCTATCAGCTGGTTTACACACCCAACGTCACGCGCGAGGAGCTGTTCCTGCGCTCCGGGCACCTGCCGCTGTACGCCGAAAACCAGTTTCCGGCCATGGCGGCAGGGGAGGGTGAGGCCGAGGGCGTCCGCTATCGGGTGAAGCCGATGAACTGCCCGATGCATATCCTCATCTACGCGTCGCAGCAGCGCAGCTATCGCGACCTCCCGATCCGGCTCGCCGAGATCGCCAACGTATATCGCAACGAGCGCTCGGGGACGCTGCACGGCATGCTGCGCGTGCGCGGGCTCTCGATGGACGATGCGCACCTCTTTTTGCGCGAGGACCAGATCGAGCAGGAGATCTTCCAGCTGCTCGACATCGTGGAGCTGGTCCTGGGGAAGACGTTCGGGCTGTCGTATCGGCTCGACCTCGCGACGCGGCCCCCCAGGAAGCTCGGCACCGACGCGACGTGGGATCAGGCGGAGCGCGCGCTCGAGCAGGCGCTGAAACACCGTGGCGCCACGTACCGCATCGATCAGGGCGGCGGGGCGTTCTACGGACCGAAGATCGACATCAAGTTCAACGACGCCATCGGCCGCGAGTGGCAGGGTGCCACCATCCAACTGGATTTCGAGCAGCCCGAGCGCTTCGCACTCGAGTACACCGGCGAGGATAACCGGCCGCACCGACCCGTGATGATCCACCGCGCCATCTACGGCACGCTGGAGCGATTTGTCGGATTTCTGATCGAGCACTTCGCGGGTGCATTCCCGCTGTGGCTCGCGCCCGACCAGGTCCGCGTGCTCCCGATCTCGGCCGCCCAGGCGCCCGCGGCCCGCACTTTGCACGATCGGCTGCGGGCGGCGGGGATCCGCTCGTCCGTGGACGAGCGCAGCGACACCCTGAATTACCGCATCCGGGACGCGGAGCTGCACAAGGTGCCGTACATGGCCGTGGTCGGGCAGCGCGAAGCCGACGCGGGAACGGCCGCCGTTCGGGCCCGCGGTGCCGGTCAGAAGCAGACCGTGCTGCCCGTGGCCGAGTTCGTGGCGAAACTCACGGAAGAGGTTCGCACCCGGAGTTTGACACCGTTAGTTTGAGACTAACCCCGGGATCCCCGGGGCTTGATCCCCGGGCTTGCGCCCGGGGTCAGTTGACACCGATGCAGACTGACCCCGGACGCAAGTCCGGGGTGGATCGAAGGACGAAAGATGAGTAGTGATCAAACCACCCCGGTCATTCTGAGCGCCTGCCGCACGCCCATCGGCAGGTATCTGGGCGGCCTGTCCGCGCTGCCCGCTCCTCAACTCGGCGCCCTCGTGATCCGCGAAGCGGTGCGTCGGGCGGGCGTCGAGCCCGCCGCCGTGGAGGAAGTGATCATCGGGAACGTGCTGCAGGGCGGCGTGGGCCAGGCGCCGGCGCGCCAGGCGGCGATCCACGCCGGTCTCCCCGGCACCGTCCCCGCAATGACCATCAACAAGGTCTGCGGCTCGGGGCTCAAGGCCGTGATGCTCGCCGCGCAGGCGATTAAAGCAGCCGACGCGCAATGCGTGGTCGCCGGTGGCATGGAGTCGATGTCCAACGCGGCGCACTACGTGTACGGCATGCGCGGCGGGATCAAGCTGGGGAACCGCGAGCTCGTGGACGGCATGATCCGCGACGGCCTGTGGGACTCGTTCTCCGACGTCCACATGGGCAGCCTCGCCGAGTACACCGCCAAGAAGGCCGGGGTATCGCGCGTGGACCAGGATCGGTTCGCCCTGGCGAGCCACCAGAAGGCCGTGGCCGCCATGGCGGCGTGCCGGTTCAAGGCGGAGATCGTGCCCGTCGAGGTGCCGGGGAAGGAGGGAGCGAGCGCGATCGAGAAAGACGAGGGTCCCCGCAAGGACACGTCGCTCGAGGCGCTCGCGGCGCTGAAGCCGTCGTTCGAGCCGGGCGGCAGCGTGACGGCCGGCAACGCGCCGGGGTTGAACGACGGTGCGAGCGCGCTGGTCGTCGCCTCGCTGGCGTTTGCCAAGGCGCACCGGCTCGAACCGCTGGCGCGCATCACCGCCTACGCCAGCGGCGGCGGCGAGCCCAAGGATCTGTTCTTTGCGCCCATCGTCGCGGTCCAGACCCTGATGGCGAAGGCGAAGACGACCATCGACGACTACGAGCTGATCGAGGCGAACGAGGCGTTCGCCGTGCAGGCGCTGGCCGACGGCCGCGCCCTCGGCTGGGACTGGGAACGCGTCAACGTGAACGGCGGCGCGATCGCGCTCGGGCACCCCATCGGTGCCTCCGGCGCGCGCGTGCTCACGACGCTGCTCTATGCCTTGCGGGACCGCAAGCAGACGACCGGCCTTGCCACCCTCTGTCTTGGGGGCGGCAACGCCGTGGCCCTGAGCGTGGAGATGCTCTGATGCAGGCTCACCCTGCCGTCGTGTCCGCGCCGTCGCTCAGCGCTCGACGCGCCCTCGCCGCCGCGCTCGGCGTCGCGCTGGTCGCGCTCGCGGCCCAGATCGCGATCCCGCTGCCCGGCACCCCCGTGCCGATGACCCTGCAGCCGTTGGCCGTGCTGCTGGTGGGCGGGTGGCTCGGGGCGCGGCTCGGCGCCGGGTCGCTCGTCTGCTATCTCGCCCTCGGCGCGGCCGGCTTTCCCGTGTTCACCCCGTACGGCCTCCCCGGCGTGGCGCGCCTGCTCGGGCCCACCGGCGGGTACCTCCTCGCCTACCCGGTCGCCGCCTTCGCGGTCGGAAGGCTCGCCGGAGACGGCGCTCGCTGGGGCCGGGTGACGGTCGCCGTCTTCACCGGTCTGGCCCTGATCCACCTCGGCGGCCTGGCTCAGCTCCTGATTCTCACGGGCAGCGCGACGGGCGCGCTGCGACTCGGTACGCTCCCGTTTCTGATCGGCGACTTGGTGAAAGTCACGATCGCCGTCCTGGTCCTGCAGCCAACCGTGAGTCCGGTCCGCGCGCGCCTATGACGGCGCGCGTTTCGTTTGCGCACCGGGCGCGAGCGCCCGCCGTCGCGGTCGCGTGGATCGCGCTGTTCGCAGGCGTCGGTGTCGGAGCGAGTGTCGTCGTGCATCAGGTGCCGCTGCACCCAGACCCACGCTGGTGGCTCGCCTGGAGCTCGCTCGCCTCGGTCCTGGGCTTCGGACTCGCCACCTGGGTCGTGGGCCGCTGGCTCGATCGCCGGTCATGGGAGGCTCTGGGCTGGCGCCCGCGCACCGGCGGCGCCCGCGCGCTGCTGCTCGGGGCCGGCGCCGGGGGCGTCATGGCCGCGACCGCCGTGGCGCTCGCGGTCGCTGGTGGGCAGACCGCGGTGGCGGCGCGTGGCGAGTGGGCGGTCTGGAGCTGGACTGCCGCCGCCTTGCCGCTGGGCGCGGGATTTCTGCTGGCGGCCCTGACCGAAGAGCTGATGTTTCGCGGCTATCCGCTGCGCCGGCTCGCCGAAGCGGTCGGCGCGGGACCCGCGACGGCGATCGCGGGCGCGGGATTCGCCCTGGCGCACCTCGGCAACCCGAGCGCCACGGCGTTCTCCACGGTGAACGTCGGGCTCGCGGGGGTTTGGCTCGCCGCCGCGTTCTTCTCGCCGGGCGCGATGCCGCTCGCCTGGGGCGCCCACTTCGGCTGGAATGCGACCCTGGCGCTCGGGTTCGCGGCGCCCGTGAGCGGCTACGCGTTCCCGCTGCCGGCGCTCGAGTACCGTCCCGGCCCGCACGCGTGGATCGACGGCGGCGCCTTCGGCCCGGAGGGTGGCATCGTCGCGACGCTGGTGATGCTCGGCGGGACCGCGGCCCTGGTCGCCTGGAGCCGGCGCGCGCCGGGCGTGCAGGCCGCGTCGTGAGCCGGGTGGCGGTGGTGGGGGCGGGGACGATGGGCAACGGTATCGCCCACGTGTTCGCGCAGCACGGGTGGGACACGGCCTTGATCGACGTAGCGCCCGGTCTGGTCGAGCGGGCGGTCGACATCATCCGCGCGAACCTGGAGCGTCAGGTGAAGAAGGGGACGCTCACGGCGCAGCAGCGCGACGCCGCGCTCGGGCGCATCCGGACGGCGTCGAGCCTCGACGCCGTGGCGGACGCGGAGCTCGTCGTGGAAGCCGCGACGGAGCAGCCCGACGTCAAGTTCAGGATCTTCCGCGACCTGGACCGGGTGGCGCCGCCGGCCGCGATCCTCGCCACCAACACGTCCGCGATCTCGATCACGACGATCGCCGCTCAGACTCGACGCCCCGCCCAGGTGATCGGGATGCACTTCATGAATCCCGTGCCCGTCATGCAGCTCGTGGAGGTGATCCGCGGGCTCGAGACTCGCGAAGAAACCGTTGGGAGGGTTGTGGAGGTTGTGAAGGTTCTGGGAAAGACACCGGTCGTGGTGAACGATGCGCCGGGGTTCGTCTCGAACCGCGTGCTCATGCCGATGATCAACGAGGCGGTGTTCTGCGTGATGGAAGGCGTCGCGACGCCGGACGCGGTGGACACCGTGATGAAGCTCGGCATGAACCATCCGCTGGGGCCGCTGGCGCTCGCCGATCTGATCGGCCTGGACGTGTGTCTCGCGATCCTCGAGGTGCTGCAGCGCGACCTGGGAGACGACAAGTACCGTCCCGCGCCGCTGCTGCGGAAAATGGTCGCGGCGGGGCGGCTGGGCCGCAAGAGCGGACGGGGCTTCTATGTCTATCGCGATTGAGCCCGCGGGTCTCTCCGAGACGCAGCGCCAGATCGTGGAGCTGGCGCGTGAGTTCGCGCGCACCCGCATTGAGCCGTTCGCGGCGGAGTGGGATCGCACGGCGCACTTCGCCCGCGACGTCATCGACGCCCTCGGGGAGCTGGGGTTCCTCGGGATGTGCGCGCCCGAGGCGTACGACGGCATGGGCCTCGACACGGTGACTTACCTGCTCGCCCTCGAAGAGATCGCGGCAGCGGATGCCAGCATCGCCGTGTCGCTCTCGATCCACAACGCGATTCCCACCACGATGCTCGTGCGCCACGGCACGCCGGCGCAAAAGGAGCGCTTCCTGAAGGGCATGGCCCGCGGGGAGCTGCTGGCGGGGTTCGCGCTCTCGGAGCCCGAGTCGGGATCGGACGCCGCCGCGCTGCGCACCCGGGCGGTGCGCGACGGCGACCGGTGGGTGCTCTTAGGTACGAAGGCGTGGGCCACGAACGGTGCCACGGCCGACCTGATGATGGTGATGGCCCGCACGGAGCGCGGCATATCCGCCTTCATTGTGCCCACCGACACGCCGGGTTATCGTCCGGGGAAGCCCGAGGAGAAGATGGGCCTGCGTGCCTCGAACACGGTGGCGGTGGCGCTCGAAGACGTACACCTGCCGGCCGACCAGCTACTGGGCGAAGACGGGGCAGGGTTCGGCTACGCGATGGAGGGGCTGGACGCGGGCCGGCTGGGGATCGCGGTGCAGGCGGTGGGCATCGCGCGGCGGGCGCTCGAGCACGCGGTCGCGTACTGCGACCAGCGCAAGCAGTTCGGCCAGCCGTTGCGCGAGTTCCAAGGCGTGCAGTTCAAGCTCGCCGACATGGCCACGCGGGTGGAGGCGGCGCGCGCGCTGGCGCATGTCGCGGGGGCGCGCCGGGACCGGGGCGAGGACGTCACCACGTCGGCGAGCATGGCCAAGCTGTTCGCTGCCGAAACCGCGATGTGGGTCACGACGCAGGCGGTGCAGCTGTTCGGCGGGTACGGCTACATGCGGGACTTTCCCGTGGAGAAGCTGTTTCGCGACGCCAAGGTCACGGAGATCTATGAGGGGACCAGTGAAATCCAGCGCATCCTCGTCGCGCGCGGTCTCTATCCCCGCGGCTGACGAGATCCTTGGCTGAGCGGATTTACGTCGGCGCGGACCACGCCGGCTTCCAGCTGAAGGGGCAGCTCGTGGACGAGCTCAAGCGCCTCGGGTACGACCCGGTGGACGTGGGCCCGCAGGCCATGGACCCGGCCGACGACTTCCCCGACTACGGCCGCCCCGTGGCGGAGGCCGTCAGCACCGGGAAAGCGCGGCGCGGCGTCTTGACCTGCGGCACGGGGCTCGGGATGGCGTATGTGGCGAACCGGTTCCCGCGCGTGCGGGCGGCCGTGGCCTGGAGCCCGGAGATCGCGGAGCTGGCGCGCAAGCACAACGACGCCAACGTTCTCGTGTTGCCCGCGCGCTTCGTGAGCGAGGAGGAAGGGTTGGAGATCCTGCACAAGTGGCTCGACACCGCGTTCGAGGGTGGGCGCCACGAGCGGCGCGTCGCCAAGATCGACTCATGATCGACCGGCGCACCCCGCTCGCCAAGGCGGACCCCGCCATCGCCCAGCTCATCCGCCGCGAGGTGGAGCGGCAGGAGCACGGGCTCGAGCTGATCGCGAGCGAGAACTTCGTCTCCGTCGCCGTGATGGAGGCGATGGGCACCGCCCTGACCAACAAGTACGCCGAGGGATTGCCGAAGAAGCGGTACTACGGCGGGTGCGAGGTGGTCGACGAGGTGGAGCAGCTCGCCATCGACCGCGCCAAAACCCTGTTCCAGGCGGAGCACGTCAACGTGCAGCCGCACTCGGGGGCGCAGGCGAACATGGCCGCCTACCTCGCGGTCGCCAAACCGGGCGACACGCTGCTCGGGCTGGCGCTGCCGCACGGCGGCCACCTGACCCACGGCGCCGGGGTCAACTTCTCGGGCACGCTGTTTCGCGCCGTGCATTACGGCGTCCGCGAGGAAACCGGCCGTATCGACTACGACCAGGTGCGTGAGATCGCGCGGCGCGAGCGGCCGCGCCTGCTGATCGGCGGGGCTTCCGCGTACGCCCGGATCATCGACTTCGCGGCGCTCAAGAGCATCGCCGATGAGGTGGGCGCCATCTTGGTCGTGGACATGGCCCACATCGCCGGCCTCGTCGCCGCGGGAATCCATCCCTCGCCCGTACCGCACGCGCCGATCGTGACGACCACCACCCACAAGACGCTGCGGGGCCCGCGCGGCGGGTTGATCCTGTGTCAGGAGATGTTCGCCAAGGACGTGGACAAGCAGGTGTTCCCCGGCCTCCAGGGCGGGCCGCTCGAGCACGTCATTGCCGCGAAAGCGGTGGCCCTGGGCGAAGCCATGACCCCCGAATTCAAGAGCTACGCGCGGCAGGTGGTGCAGAACGCGCAGGCGCTCGCCGCGGCGCTGGTGGAGCACGGCTACGCGATCGTGTCGGGTGGCACCGACACGCATCTGATGCTGGTGGACCTCCGGTCCAAGCGGGTGACCGGCAAGGAGGCTCAGGAGCTGCTCGACCGGGCGGGCATCACCGTGAACAAGAACACCATTCCCGGAGACCCCCAGAAAGCTTTCGTCACGAGCGGGATCCGGATCGGCACGCCGGCCGTGACGACGCGAGGATTCACCGAGACGGAGATGCATACTGTGGCGACACTCATCGACACCGTGCTCACGAACAAGGACGACGCCACCATCGCGCGGGTCAAGGCGGAGGTGCGCGAGCTGACGGAGCAGTTCCCCCTGTACGCGGCACCGGTCCGCGCCACGGCGGGGGCGCGCCATGGCTGAGAGCGGCGGTTCCACGGGACGCCCCTCCCGGGGCTCGGGCTCGCTCACGGTCCATCCGGCGGAGGAGCTCGAGGTCTATTTCAACGAGGTCGCCCACGGCCGTCCGGTGGGCTTCGTCGCCTCCGCCAAGTGGAAGCCCCCCACCGATATCTTCGAGACCGACGAGGCGCTCTTCGTCTACATGGACATCGCGGGCATGCGCTCCGAGGACTTCACCGTCGAGTACGTGGACGGCATCCTCACGATCGCGGGGGAGCGTCAGGCGCGGCGTAACGAAGGAAAACCCCACTACCACGCGATGGAAGTGCAGGTCGGCCCGTTCGAGCGGCGTTTCCGCCTGCCCGTCCCGGTCGACCCCGAAAGCATCCGCGCGAGCTACGAGCAGGGCTTTCTCGAGGTGTGGCTCGCCAAACTGCCGGCGCGCCTTTCAGGGCCGCAGTCGGTTCGGGTGCAGTAGGTGGATCGTCTTCCCGTCCTGCCGCTGGGGCGGTTGGTCGTCTATCCGCACGTCGTGCTGCCGATGGCGCTCACCGACCCGTACGCCGTACAGCTCATCGACGAGGTGGTGCAGGGTAACAAACGGCTGCTGCTGGGGGTCGTGAAACCGCTCGGCGGGACCGAGCCCCCCGAGGGGGCCGTCATGCATGCCCGTGCGGACGAGCTGTACGAGGTCGGCACGCTCAGCACGGTCGTGCGCATGCTCAAGCTGGGCGACGGTTCGGTGCGCGTCATGGTGCAAGGCCTGGAGCGCGCCCGCCTCCAGGAGATCACGCCCGCCGAGCACTGGCTGGTCGCGGCCTATGAGACGTTCGCCGGCGTCCAACCGGAGGATGCGCGCACCGAGGCGTTGAAGCGCACCGTGCATGCCCAGTTCTCCCGCGTCATCGACATCGCGCCCTACCTGGGCGAGGAGCTGCACGAGGTGCTCGTCGGCATTACCGACGCGGGCAAGCTCGCCGACTTCGTAGCCGCCAACTTGGACCTCGCCCTCCCGGCCAAGGCCGAGCTGCTCGCCATCGACGACGTGAATCACCGGCTGGAGCGCCTGGCGGAACTGCTCGGCCAGGAGCTGCAGGTGCTCGAGGTCGGCAGCCAGATCCAGGAGAAGGTGCGGACGCGGCTGGACCAGAACCAGCGCGAATACGTGCTGCGCGAGCAGCTGCGCGTCATCCGCCAGGAGCTGGGTGAAGAGGACGCGGACGACGAGCTGACGGAGCTGGCCCACCGGCTCGACGGCGCCGGCCTGCACGAGGAAGCCACCAAGGTGGTCGAGCGCGAGCTCAAGCGGCTGCGGCAGATGTCGCCCCAGTCGGCCGAGTACCACGTGGCGCGTACCTACCTCGAAGTGTTCGCGACCCTGCCGTGGAACCGCACCTCGGAAGACCGGCTCGATCTGAAGGCCGCGCGCGACATCCTCGATCGCGATCACTACGATCTCAAGACCGTCAAAGAGCGGATCCTCGAGTATCTCGCCGTGCGCACGCTCAACCGGGCGGCGCGCGGCAGCATCATGTGCTTCGTCGGGCCGCCGGGCGTCGGCAAGACGTCGCTCGGCCAGAGCATCGCGGAGGCGCTGGGCCGGCGCTTCACGCGCGTGTCGCTCGGCGGCGTGCGCGACGAAGCGGAGGTGCGCGGCCACCGCCGCACCTACGTCGGCGCGCTCCCGGGACGCATCATCCACGCGCTGCAACGCTGCGAGACGCGCAACCCCCTGTTGATGCTCGACGAGGTGGACAAGATGGGCGCCGACGTGCGCGGCGATCCGACCGCCGCACTGCTCGAGGTGCTCGACCCGGCGCAGAACGGCGCCTTCGTGGACCACTACCTCGAGGTGCCGTTCGACCTGTCGGGCGTCATGTTCATCGCCACCGCCAACAGTCTCGCGCCGATCCCCGACCCCCTGCTCGACCGCATGGAGGTGCTCACCTTGCCCGGCTACACCCCGGGCGAGAAGCTGGCGATCGCCAAACGCTACCTGCTCCCACGGCAGCTCACCGAGACGGGGCTCACCGCGGAGCGCGCCGGCATCGCCGACGGCGCGCTGGAGCGCCTCATCGCCGAGTACACGCGCGAGGCCGGCGTGCGGCAGCTCGAGCGCGAGATCCAGGGCGTGCTCCGCAAGGCCGCGCTCGACGTGGTCGAGGGACGCGCGGCCGTGGTCAAGATCACCGCCAAGAACGTCGAGAAGTACGCCGGCCAGCCCAAGGTGCAGAGCGAGGTGGCGGGGCGGACCCCCGAGGTCGGCGTCGCAACCGGACTCGCGTGGACGCCGGTGGGCGGCGACATCATGTTCATCGAGGCGATCCAGATGCCGGGCAAGGGGCTCATCACCCTCACCGGCCAGCTGGGCGACGTGATGAAGGAATCCGCCCAGGCGGCGTGGAGCCTGCTGCGCGCCCGCGCCGGCCCGTTGGGGATCCCGCTCGAGGCGTTCACGCAAACCGACGTGCACCTCCACCTGCCCGCGGGGGCGGTCCCCAAGGACGGCCCGTCGGCGGGGATCGCCATCGCCACGGCGCTGGCGTCGCTGTTGTGCCGCCGCCCGGCGCGGCACGACGTGGCAATGACGGGCGAGCTGACGCTGCGCGGCCGCGTGCTGCCGATCGGCGGGCTCAAAGAGAAGCTGACGGCCGCCGCCCGCGCCGGCGTGAAGATGGTGCTCGTGCCGGCCCGCAATCAGAGCGACATCGTGGAGGTCCCGGACGAAGTGAAGCAGCTGCTCGAGATCACGCCGGTGGAAACGATCGACGAGGTGCTCGCCCTGGCACTGCTCGAGCCGCGCCCGACCCGCCCCGTGGCGGTGCGGGCTCGACCCTCGGGGCCGACGGAGGCCCGGCCATGAGCGACTTCGCCACACTGGAAGAGGCGTTCGCGCGCATCGGGCAGCAGGACGGGCGCTACCCCGAGCGTGGCTACCTGTTCGTGCTGGCGGCGCTCGAGTATGCCCAGGGGAAGCTCCCCGCGCGTCGCCACCTCGCCGGGGCGGAGCTCGCCTGGGCGTGCCGCGACTTCGCGCTCGAGCAATTCGGCCTGCTCGCGCCGACCGTCCTGGCGCACTGGGGTATCACCAGCACCGAGGACCTCGGGCGCATCGTCTTCACGCTGATCGACGTCGGACTGCTGGCGCGTCAGCCGAGCGACAAGCCCGAGGACTTCGAGCGGGTGTACGATTTCGCCGAGGTGTTTCGCACCGGCTACGGCTGGCCCGGCGTGGAGCGCGGGTAGCAGGCGTCGGATCGGGCGAAGGGGGTGCCGCATGGAGGACGTGAAAGAATGGCCCGCCTGCCGGAAGTGTCAGCAAGGTCTCTTGATCCCGTTATCGGACTACGGTCGCGACGGGGCGCCGATTACCTACAAGGCCTGGGTCTGCACTAACCCGGAATGCGGGTTCAACATACGCATCGATAACGGAGAGATCTCCTTCGGTCGGGCGATCGGCCAGAGCTTCAAGTAAGCTTGGACGCCGTGCGCGCGCCCGCCGTGAGCGGGCGCTTCTACCCTGCAGTGCCGGCACAGCTCGAGCGCACCGTGCGCGAGCTGCTCGATGCGGTGGCGGGGGCGCGGCCGGCGGCGGCACGGGCGGCCGTCGCGCCGCACGCGGGCTATCCCTACTCCGGACGCACCGCGGCGCAGGTGTTCGCGCGCCTCGAGATCCCGCCGGTCGTCGTGATCGTCGCGCCCAACCACACCGGCGTGTGCCGGGCGCCGGGCGGAGCGTCGTTGTGGGAGGCCGGCGCGTTTCGCACGCCGCTGGGCGACGTGGGTGTCGACGAGGCGTTCGCGCGGGCGCTCGTCGCTGAGTCGCCGCTCGTGGGGCCGGACCACGCCGCCCACACCGGGGAGCACGCCGTGGAGGTGGAGTTGCCCTTCCTCCAGCTGCGGCGCGCCGACGTGCGGATCGTCCCGCTGGTGCTCGCGTGGGACGCGTGGCAAGGCTGCCTCGAGCTGGGCGAAGCGCTCGCGGGACTCGTGGGACGCTGGCCGCAGCCGGTCCTGTTGCTCGCGTCGAGCGACCTGAATCACTATGAGCCGGCGGCCGTCTCGGAGCGCAAGGACCGGCGCGCGCTCGAGGCGGTCGCGGCCCTGGACGGCGCAGAGCTGCTCCGTCGCTGCCGCGGCGAAGCGATCTCGATGTGCGGCCGGGGGCCCACCGCCACCGTGCTCGTCGCGGCACGGGCGCTCGGGGCGCGCGCGGCCGAGGTCGTGCACTACAGCCACTCCGGAATGGTGACGGGGGAGGAGGAGGCCGTGGTGGGCTACGGAGGAGTGGTGATCCCGTGAACCCGATCCCGGTGCTGTCCGCGACCGAAGCCGCCGGGTGGGATTCGGCCGCCCGCACCCAATACCGCATTCCTTCGCGCGTGCTGATGGAGGCGGCCGGCCGTGCCGTCGCCCACGTGCTGCTGCGCGAGTACCCCGCAATGCTGGCCCGCGGGGCCCTCGTCGTCGCGGGCGCCGGCAACAACGGGGGCGACGGCTGGGTGGCGGCGCGGGCGCTGCACGCCGGAGGGGTGCCGGTGTGGGTGGCTGCCCTCGACCCCAAGACCGACGACGCGATCGACAACCGCGCGCTGGCGCGCGTGGACGGCGTGCGCGAGATCGGGCGCGACGAGCCGTGGCCCGCCGCGGCCGTGGCGGTGGACGCGCTGCTCGGCACCGGCGCGACGGGGCCGGCCCGGGGCGACGTGCTCGCGCTGGCGCAGCGGCTCGTCGCGTACGGCGCTCCGATCGTCGCCGTCGACGGGCCGACGGGGCTCGACCTTTCGAGCGGGGAGGCGCACGGTCCCGTGCGCGCGGCGCTGTCGATCACCTTCGGCGGCGCACGCCGGGGGCACCTGCTCGCCCGGGAATGGTGCGGCAAGCTGGTCGTCGTGGACATCGGCTTCCCGCCGCCCGATCCCGCGTGGCCGGTGCTCGTCAGCGACCTCTGGGCCGGCGCGCGGCTCCCCAAGCTCGCGCCCACGATGCACAAGGGTGACCGCGGCCGGGTCACGGTGGTGGGCGGCGCGAACGGGATGACGGGCGCCGCGCTCCACGCGGCGCGAGCCGCCCTCGCCGCCGGCGCGGGGCTCGTGAAGCTCGTCGCCGGGCAGGAGACGATCGCCGCGGCGCGCGCCAGCCTGCCCGATGTCCTGACGGTGGAGTCCGCCCTGGGACCGGAGTTGGAGCCCGACGTCGCGCAAGCGCTCGAGTGGGCCGATGCCCTCGTGGTGGGGCCCGGACTGGGCCGCGAGTCGCCGCGGACGCCGTTCCTCCAGGCGGTGCTGGGTTGCCGTCCGGTCCCGACCGTGGTCGATGCCGACGCCCTCACGCTGTTCCGCGGCCCGGTCGAGCGACCTCTCGTCCTCACGCCTCACCTCGGCGAGTTCCGCGCCCAGTTCGGCGATCAGCTCGCCGACGAGGCCGCGAACGACCGCTGGGCCGCCGCCGCCAAGGCGGCGCAACGGGTGAAGGGAACCGTGGTCCTGAAAGGCGTGCCCACCGTAATCGCGGACCTGCGCGGGCCGGCGCACGTGGTGGCGAGCGGCAACCCCGGGCTCGCCACCGGCGGCTCGGGGGACCTGTTGGCCGGTTTCATCGGCGCCTTCTTGGCGCGCGGCAGCGCGGGGGCCGAGGCGTCCGCCCTCGGCGCGCACGCCCTCGGCCGCGCGGCGGAGCACGGCGCCCGCCAGTGGACGGCCCGCAGCCTGCGGCCCGCCGACGTGCTCGCCGCGCTCCCCGAAATCTGGCGTGCCTGGGCGAGCCCGCAGCCGCACGGGCCCCCCGTGCTGGCGGTGCTGGAGCCGCCGGAGACGGCGTGAGCGCGGAGGGGGAGGGGGAAGCGCTCCGCCTGGGGACAGGCGGAGAGTTCGATCGCCTGCGCGCCATTTTCGCGAGCCTCGGAGCCGCCGCACGCGGGTTGGGCGACGACTGCGCGCTCGTCCGCATCGGGACGCGCACCCTCGCGCTCAGCATCGACCTCTCGCTCGAAGGCGTGCATTTCCGCACCGACTGGCTCTCGTTCCGCGAAATCGGGTGGCGCGCGACGGCCGCCGCGCTGTCCGATCTGGCGGCCGAGGGCGCGAAACCGATCGGCGTCCTGGCCTCGGTGGGACTGCCCGGAAGAGGCCGGGGAAGGGGGAAGGGCCGGCGAGATCCTGCGACGGAAATCATGTCGGGAGTGGGAGCCGCCGCGCGGAGTGTCGGAGCGAGCGTGCTCGGGGGAGACTTGGTGCGCTCCTCACGCTATCTCGTGGATGTGTGCGCGCTCGGCTTCGCCCAGCGGCCGGTGCGGCGGAGCGGCGCGCGGCCCGGTGACGGGCTGTGGGTGACGGGGCGGCTGGGCGGCGCAGGCCTCGCGTTGCGCGCGCTCGCCGCCCGCCGGCGCGTGCCGCCGGCGCTGCGTCGCCGCTTCGCGCACCCCGTGCCCCGCATCGCCGCCGGCGTCTGGCTGGCCCGTCACGGTGCGCGCGCGATGATCGACGTTTCAGACGGGTTGACCGGAGACGCCAGTCACCTCGCCGCGGCGTCGGGCGTACGCGTGGAGATCGCGCTCGAGCACATGCTCTGTTGGCCGGGGGCGACGCCGCTCGCCGCCGTCCGGAGCGGCGAGGAGTACGAGCTCCTGGTTGCTTTGCCGACGCGCTTTGGGGAGCGCCACGCGGGCGCGTTTCGCCGTGCCATCGGCCTACCGCTCACGCGCATCGGCGCCTGCACGGCAGGCCGGGGCGTACGGATAACTGACGACGGACGACCGATCACGCCTCCCCGCTCCTTCGACCACTTTCCGCGGCGATGATCCGAACCGCCTGGTTCGCCATGGTGCTGCTGGTCTCGAGCGCGATCCATGCCACGGGGGTGATCGTGGCGGCGTTCGTGGGCGTGAAACGCCGGCCCGGCGGGGGGGGCGTGTACGACTGGGGCACGAACGATTGGTCGCGCGACCTGCTGCGCGCGGCCGGCACACCGGTGCGGGTGGTGGGGCTCGAGCGCGTGCCCGCCGGGCCCGTGGTGTACGCTTCGAACCACACGTCGATGTTCGACATCTGGGCGCTGGCGGCCACACTCCCCGGCTCGGTGCGCTTCGTGGCGAAGCAGGAGCTGGGGCGCATCCCGCTGCTGGGCCCCGCCATGATCACGGCGGGGCACATCATGATCGACCGGGCGCACCCCGCACGGGCGCTCGAGGCGTACCAGCGGGCGGCGGCGGTGATCGGCAGCGGCATTTCGGCCGTGGTGTTCCCCGAAGGCACGCGCAGCCGCACCGGCGAGCTGCTGCCCTTCAAGAATGCGCCGTTCGGGCTCGCGATCGCGGCGCGGGTCCCGGTCGTGCCGGTCTACGTGCGCGACACCTTCGCCATCATGCCCAAGGGGCGTTTTTTCCTGCGGCCCCGGCCGATCCGCATCGAGATCGGCGATCCCATCTCCACCGCTGACCTGACGCTGGAGCGACGTCAGGAGCTGCGCGACCGCGTGCGCGCGGCGGTGGTGCGCCTCAAGGCGCGCGTTGACGCGGGCGCCTCCGACCGCTAGGGTACGGGCCATCATGAGCACGATCATTTCGGTCCACGCGCGCGAGATCCTGGACAGCCGGGGCAACCCGACGATCGAGGCGGACGTCACCTTGTCGAGTGGTGCGGCGGGCCGGGCCGCGGTGCCGAGCGGCGCCTCCACCGGCGAGCATGAGGCGGTGGAGCTGCGAGACGGCGACCAGAAGCGCTTCGGCGGAAAGGGCGTGCTCGAGGCGGTGAAGAACGTCAACGAGGTGATCGCCCCGCGCCTCGAAGGGATGTCGGCGGAGGATCAGATCGTGGTCGACTACGCGATGCTCGATCTCGACGGCACGCCCAACAAGAGCCACCTGGGTGCCAACGCCATCCTGTCGGTCTCCATGGCCGTGGCGCGGGCGGCGGCCCAGGACGCGGGGCTCACGCTGTACCGCTATGTCGGCGGGCCCGTGCGCAACGTGCTGCCGGTGCCGATGATGAACATCCTCAACGGCGGGGCGCATGCGGCCAACAACGTCGACTTTCAGGAGTTCATGATCGTACCGATCGGGGCGGAGACCTTCGCCGACGGCCTGCGGACGGGCGTCGAGGTGTTTCATGGACTCAAGAAGGTGCTCGCCAAGCGCAATCTCTCGACGGCCGTGGGAGACGAAGGCGGCTTCGCGCCCAATCTCCCGAGCGACGAGGCCGCGCTCGAGGCCGTAATCGCCGGCATCGAAGGCGCGGGCTTCGAGCCCGGGAAGGACGTCGCCATCGCGCTCGATCCGGCGGCATCCGAGCTGTACCAGGATGGCAGCTACGTGTTCAAGAAGAGCGGAGCGGGGTCGAAGTCGGCGGACGACATGGTCGCGCTCTACAAGAGCTGGATCGATCGCTACCCGATCGTGTCGATCGAAGACGGCCTGGCCGAAGACGACTGGACGGGGTGGGCGAAGCTCACGGAGGCGCTGTCGGCACGCGTGCAGCTGGTGGGAGACGACCTCTTCTGCACCAACGTCGAGCGCCTAGACCGCGGCATCGAGGAAGGCGTGGCGAATGCCATCCTCATCAAGTTGAACCAGATCGGGACGCTCACCGAGACGCTGCAGTGCATCGAGCACGCGCGCTCGAATGGGTACGGGGCCGTCATTTCGCACCGCTCCGGCGAGACGGAGGACACGTTCATCGCGGATCTCGCGGTCGCGACCGGGGTGGGGCAGATCAAGACGGGCAGCGCCTCGCGCACCGACCGCGTCGCAAAATACAATCAACTGCTGCGCATCGCCGAAGACCTGGGAGACGCGGCTTACTATCCCGGCCGCCACCTGTACGGCCTGTGACCCGGACCCGCTTGATCGGCCTCGCCGCCGGAGTCGTGCTCGCCGGACTCGCCTTCCAGGCCGGAGAGTACAGCACGCTCGACTGGCTCACGCTGCGCCGCCAGCGGGCGGAGGAGCGCCGAACCGTGCGCGACCTCGAGCTGGAGCTCGACTCGCTGCAACGCCTGGCTCACGGACTCGAGGAAGACCCTGCTGCTCAGGAGCGCGCGGCGCGGGAGCAATTCGGGATGATCCGCAAGGGAGAGCTGTTGTATCGCCTGGTGCCCCGCCTCGACGGCGTGAGCGGCGAGACGCCGCCGCGCTGACGACCCGTCAGGGGATGGCGATGCCGCCGGAGAGCGTGATCGCTTCCATCGTTTCGTTGCCGCCGGGCCCTCCGAGCAGCGCGTCGTCCATCCGATAGGACAGGCGCAGCCAGACGCGCTGCTGCGGCGGCTGAAACACCACACCCGCCTCTCCCCCCTGGATCCGGCCGGCGCCGGTCGGCAGGTTCACGTCGGAAGAGAGGGCCCGCCACACCTCGAGATAGCTCCCCAGCTTCCCCATCACGATCGGGGCGTCCACGCGCGCCCGCGCCTGCCAGAACACCCAGCGCTCCGTCGTGGAATCCGTGACGTACGCCCGCACCACCGGCCCGGCGGTCATCTCGAGCCAGGGCAACAGCCGGCCGCCCACGAACACCGTCCCCTGCACGAGATCGCGCTGTGGGGAACCCGTGCCCCCCGCGTCCCCGGCGGGCTTGAGCTGGCCCTCGAGCAGTCCCAGGCCGAACAGCCACCCGTTGACGCCAATCCGCCCCTCACCGCCGAACCCCGGACCGCGCAGCGACGTGCGGGCAATGCCCGTATCGCTGTGCACCCACATCATGAACGCATCCGCCCGCAGGCCGATGGTGGGTCGGCGCTGCGCGGATGCCACCGGTGCCGCCAGCACCAGCGCGCAGGTAGCGGCGAGCACCCTCATGGCGTCCGCTCGGCGACCGTCACCGGTCCCGCCCGAATGAGCAGGCGTGACGATCCGCGGCGCTTGGCGTTCTCGACTTTCACTTGCTCGACGCGCCGCTGCCACTCGGCGCGCGCCGGGGCATTGGCGCGGATGTTGGCCTCGATCGGGTGGGGCTGGTGGGCGAAGAATCCCACGATGCCGGCGATGCTGACGGTGGCCGCGACGGCGAACCGCGCCCCGGTGGCCTCCCCACTGCGGCCGAACAGCGCGGGGAGGGCGACCACGGCGCCGCCCGCCAGCGCCCCCGCCGCCAGCGAACCCAGGGCGGGGGTCGCCGACGTGCGCTCGGGCAGGAGCGGCGGCGCGGTCGGGGGCGCGGGCCAATTCACGGTGTCGGGCGCCACCTGCGTGATGTCGAGCGGGACCTGGAGGGGGGGCGGGCCGTCTTCGGTCGCCGGGTGGGGCGCCACGCGCAAGAGGTAGTGGCCTTCCTCCGGCGGGGTGCCCCCGTCGGTCGTGGTCCCATCCCATTTTACGAGGAGGCTGTCGGCCACGGGCCCGTCCCACAGCGTTCGCACCGGCGTGCCGTCGTCGTGCGCCAGCGTGACCTGCACGGTCTGCAGCGAGCTCGTGATCAACCGGGCGGTGAACCACTCGAGGCGCGCGCGCAGCTCCGTTCTCGGCGGCACTTCGACGTTCAGGACTTTGGTCGAGCGGCGGACCTCCTCGAACAGATTGGTGACCTGGGGCGGAAAGATCAGCTCGTCCGGGCGGTAGCGGGGATCGAGCCGCACCAGCTCTCGGAAGGCTGCGGTGGCGGAATCACGCTGCTGCTGAAACAGCTCGGTCGCGGCGAGATACGAGAGCGCCCGCGCCCGCTGCGAGTCGGGGAGGGCCGCGGGTGCCCTGCGGGCCAGACTCTGGCGCAGCAGCGTCACTGCGGCGTCGTATTCCAGTTTCTGATAGAGCCGCACCCCCTGCTGCAGCAGATCGCCCGCCGACTGGGCGGGCAGGCGGGATCCGGCGGCGACCACGATCGCGAGGACCGTCAGGACCCGCGGCACCGCTACCGCTCCACCAGCACGATGTCGGTGATCCGCAGCCGCTGGCCGGGGCCCAGCTCGATCAGACGCTCATAGGGACGGAACCCGTCGCGCTCGACCCGCAGCCGGTGCGATCCGGATGTCACCTGTAGATCGATTTGCGGCGTGTTGCCGACCGGCTGGCCGTCGACGTATACGCTCCCCCAGGGAACCGAGTTGACCGACAGCAGGGCCGGCTCCGCGGGGCGCTCGACCGGCCGCTCGACCCGCCGCGGCGGTGGCGCGGGCGGCGTCGCGCGCCGCACGACGGGAGCCCGCTTGACCGGCGCAGGCTCGTGCCGGGGGCGCGCGGCCTCGCGCTGCCGCTCGGGCGGCGGTGTCTCGACCGCGGGGAGAGGCGTCGCCGCCGGCGGGGCCTGCCGCTCGGCGATCGCCGTTGTGTCGACGCCAGTGTGCACCGGCGCGGACGATGGCACGGACTCGGGCGTTGGGATGCTGGCGTCGTAGGCGGTGGCCTGCGAGGCCGGTGCGGACGACGTGCTGAGCCACACCGCGCCGCCGCCCAGGAGGAGGATCAGGGTCGCGGCGACGACGAAGCGGCGGGTGCGGCGCGTCGGGGGAGGCGGCGCCCGCTCCAGATCTTCGTCTTCCTCCTCATCGTCCGCGACGATCACGACCGGCGAGCGCGGGCCCCGCTGCGGCGTCCCTTCGAACCAGGACGCGGACGGCGCGGTGGCCGGGGCCGGGGCCGCGGCGGTGGGGCCGCCCAGGGCGGTGACGAAATCGAGCACCGTCGGAAACCGCTCGGCGGGCCGGCTGCTCAACGCGCGCCGCAGCGCCTGCGACACGTGGAGGGGGACGTCGCTCCGTGATTCCAGCAACCTGGAGAGCGGCGGCGCATCGCGCGCCGGGGTTCCGGTCAGGCACTCGTAGGCGAGCGCCGCCAGCGCGTACTGATCCGCGCGCGGCCCCGGCTCGCTCGCTCGCGCTTCGTCGGGCGGAACCTGAAACACCCCCCCGACCATGAAGTCGCCTACCTGCACCCACTCGTTCGCGCCGACGATGACGCAGTCGGATCGCAGACCCCCGTGCGCCAGGCCCCGCCGGTGCGCGTGGTCCAGCGCGCTCGCCACCTGCTCCAGGATGCGAACACAGGTCGGCACCTCCAGCGAGCCGACCGTCTCGAGCATGCTGTCGAGCGAGCGACCGTCGACCCGCTTGGTGGCGTACCACATGAAATGGTCGGTACAGCCGAAACGAAATGGTGGGAGGATGTGCGAGTGCTCGAGCTGCATGGCCGCTTCGGCCGCCCGTGCGAACCGATCCGCCGCCGGTCCCAGCTGCTGGCGCGCGATGGCCTTGAGCGTGAGTGGGTGATCGGCGCCGTCCCAGGCGAGATACACAATCGGCTCGGGCGACCCTCGCAGCAGCGCCTCGATGCGAAACTCGGCCGACAGCTCGCGTCGCGCGTCGAGCTCGGTGGGCACGACGTCGGCTTCCTCGGCAACGGCCGTCGACGCTTGCGAGCCACGCGGGTCCGTTGGCGTTGACCCGCCCGCCGGGGTCGCGCGACGGCCACGCGCGGGGCGGGCGGCGGGCGTGGGCTGGGCGCTCTCCCCGGTCGCCGCGCGCGCGTCGGGCGAGTAGCCGCACAGCACGCAGGTGCGCGCGCCCTCGGGGATGTCCGCGAGGAGACAGCGGGGACAGCGCATTACGGCACCGTGAAGTGGCCGCTCTCGATGGGGGCACCGAGTTGCGCGCTACTCGCCACCAGGGTGTAGTACGTGAAACTAAGGTCGTTGATACTCAAGTTCGAAAATATGGCGACTCCGTTCACCGCAGGGACGTCCTTGGTGCCGTTCAGGGTCGCTCCCCCCAGCAGGCTTCCGTCGTGTCCGATCTTGATCGAGATGGTACCGCTGAAGGTGGTCACGGTATTGTTCCGGTCGTCCACCGCGGCGACTTGCACGGGCGGCGAAATCATGGCACCGGGCGCTGTGTTGGTCGGCTCCACCGCGAACGCGAGTCTGGTGGCCGGGCCCGGGGGCGGCGGCGTCGCGGTGACGTCGAACGCCCTGCTGGCATCGCCCGCGAGGGGCGCCGCCGCCGCCGCGAGTGTATACCCCGTGCCGATCTGGTCGATACGTAAGTTAGCGAAAGTTGCGACCCCGTTCACGGCGGCGACGTCCGTCGTGCCCGTGAGACGGCCGCCACTCACCAGGCCCCCGTTGTGGCCGATGGCGACGGTCACGGTCCCCGTGAAGCTCGTCACGACGTTCCCGGCCGAATCGAATGCCGTCACCTGCACGGGCGGCTGGATGGTGCTGTCCTTCATCTGCGTGCTGTCTGGTTGAGTGGTGAAGCTGAGTCGGCTCTGCGTCGACCCGACGGGCGGTGCGTGCCCGCCACCCGAAGGTTGGAACAGCTTGTCGAAATGACAGCCGAGAGCCACGGCGGTGAGCACCGCAAAACGCAGTGTCTTCATAGGCTCCTGAGGGTATGCAAGCGTCGCACCGCGTCGGCATGATCGAGACGCAGGCGTGTCGGGAGATCTCCGGGTGCGTGAGGGGACACGTGTGGCTTTGCCGCAACGCCTGTGTCGTCGGCTCAACGCCAGCCGACACCGCCGAAACAGCTGCATCTCCTGGACGGCTCGCCGGATGCAGGAGGGAGGCCGCTCGATCGTTTTCCCAGAGGATTCAGATGCGAAATGGTGCACATGGCGGAGCCCCCAATGCCTGTGAACGGTTCACGGCTGGGTTCACGCTTCTACTCGGGGTCCTTGTCGCGCTCCAAGCGCGCAACGCGGCTGCTACGGCCGCGCTCGGTGCCGACGGTGTGTTCGCACTGCTCCTGCTGGCGGGCACGCCCCGGCTGCGTCGTAGGCGCATTGCGGTGGTCCGCTACCTCGGGGTCGGGCTGCCATTGCTCGGATTCTACTTCCTTTATCTTCAGACGGGATTACTGGACCCGGCCCGGACGCACTGGCACGATGCGACGTTGCTCGGACTCCAGAGCCGTGTGCTGCCGCACGTCCCAACCGTTCCGTGGCCGCCCGTTCGGGAATGGCTCGCATTTTCCTACCTGGCGTACGAGCCGATCCTGTGCACCGGCACCGCGGCCATCTTCGCGCCCGGGACCGGGGGCTCCCAGCGGCGAGCAGGCGACGCCGTGCGCAGGCTCTGCTACACGCTCGCCTGCTGCTTCGTGATCGGTCTCGCATACCCCGCCATGAGTCCACGCTACGTCACGCCGGAGCTTCAGGTCCGGCAGCTGGGAAGCGGGTTCTTCTCTCGGATGGCCATGCTGGCCGGGCGAGACGCCATGGTGCCCGGGACGTCTTTTCCGAGCGCGCATGTCGCCGCGGTGGTGGTGCTGATGTGGGATCTTTGGGCGGCGCGGCGCGGGCTGTTCTGGATCTTGCTGCCGCTCGCCGTGAGCATGACCGCCGGGACGGTGTTGCTCTTCTTTCATTACGTCCCTGATGTCGTGGGAGCGGTCGTAGTCGGGGCGGGGGTCATCGCCTTTGATCGCTGGTGGAACCCCCGAGGACCCGGTCAGGGCAGGACGAGAAAGACGAAGGCTACCGCCGGGTTGCCCCTGCAGTAGCCTTCGAAACCGACAGTCGAGCTGTCGGGGCCGTCACATCAGGTCAGTCACTGCCGGCGTGGTAGCCGGGAGCGAAAGACCAGGAACGCCACGACAGCAGCTGCGGCGAGCACGGCCCACCAATAGTTGGCAAGAAGGTCGCTCATCTGACATCACCTCTCGCTCTCTGTCTGCAAGTTCACGACGACTCAAAACAACACACCACAGTCACCGGACGCTCTCGCGCCGGCATTTTCACTACCACGGGGCCCCTCCCGTGGGTTCCCGTGCGGCCGCTGCGGGGCTGCAACAACGGTGCAAACACAACAGCCGGCGTCGGATCGACGCCGGCCGTATATGCCCTGACCTACCTGGTCCTTACGGAGTCACGTTGGCGAAGTCGATGAAGCTGGCGCCGGCCCCGTCAATGAGGGTGATGCTGTAGCCGAACCCACCCGGGCAGCCAGCCCCGTCCCCGGGGAAGGTCTCATGCCAATTGGCCTGGAGCACTTCGCAGACCGTGTACGTGCCGGCCGGAAGCCCCGAGAAGGAATAGTTCCCCGAAGCGTTGGTCGTCACCGCGCCCGAGACCGGACCACTGAGCTGGACGCACCAGCCCTCGAGGCCGGACCATGGCGCGAAGTCTTGGTACACCTGGCCGTCGATCGACACCGTTCCACCGCCCACCGGAGCGCTCCCGCACGTGGACGTGGGGGGCGGAGGGGGAGGAGGCGGCGGCGGGGGCGGCGGAGGCGGCGGAGGCGTCCCCGGGTCCGTTACGGGATCGGGACACTTATTGATGGATTCGCCCGGGTGCAGCCGCGCACGCATCGCGCAGTGTGCCGCGTCGTGACCCAGACCCGGATTGTCGAGCGACCCGGAGGCACGCCGCGCGCCTTTGGCAGGCTTGAGCTCGCGCTGGTCGGACCCAGGTCGATCCTGGGCCACGCTCGCGACCACCGGCGTGGCGACCAAGGCGAGAAGGACCACGAATACTCGGTTCACAGTGTCTCTCCTAGCTCAGTAGGGCTGAGGAGGGGCGCTGCG